>OCTX011364667.1_pt1 | contig 26908 bp, 21 predicted proteins | sample 1539691 | NCBI WGS metagenome assembly OCTX01 (sample SAMN02144231, study PRJEB22623) | gut metagenome | biome: sheep rumen | host: Ovis aries | place: New Zealand
CTTCGCTGTACTTCGTTGCTTTTTTTCTCATACTAATAATACACATTTTAATTGTTACTAAATGTGTCTACCTATATCAGTATAAGTCATTTTTATTTTCTAAACAGCCATTTTGTAGTTCCTCATGGGGGCTGCAGCATAATTGGCTAATACCATCTGCTGTCTACGGCATCTATATCGTGCAAACAAAGATTTCTATATTCATCCCTACGAGAAATCTATTGTGCCACGATTTCATTGAGAAACTGAATGTTATTTCTTGAAGTTAAGTCTTATGTCAACGGGGATTCCTGCAAATGCCAGGTTCTGTCTGTCTGCCTCATAATTGGGAGATGGCTTGGAGTATTTTGCTTCCAATTTCTCTGCTTCGGCTTTGTCGCCCGTTGCTTGTATCTTGAGTACAAGAGCGGTAAGATTAGAAAGGGCTTCTTCCATTTTCTTCAAGTCCAATGTGTATTGTCCTGAAGCTTTGCGATCGAAGACTCCTGCTTCTTTGAGATAGTTGTAAATCATGATATTGGCACGTCCCAATGAAGAACCTTCACCGAATAGTTCTGAGCGGACGGTGGAAACAAAGAATGTGGTCAATGCATCTTCTTTGGTAAAGATACGGTGGATGTCGAAATGTTTCTGCAACTGACATACCAACAATACACCAGCGGCGTTAGCCTTTACTTCTTCCAAGGTGGAATTAAAATTACCAAGTGCCTGTTCTACGCTTCCCTTTCCATTGACGGTTTCCTTAACGCCAAGACCGTGAGCGACTTCACGGAAAGCGATATTCCAAAAGAAAGCTTCAGATACAAGATGTTCGGTAGCTTCTACGGTCAATAACACCTGAGCGGCAGGAGCGATAATCTTATTGTATTTGGCTCTGATGATATTCTCCAACAAAATAGTACGTGTCCCTTTATCGCGTTGTACGTCGTTATCGAATGGAAGATTCAACGCGATGACCTTCACGCCAGCATTGGCCTTACCTGCATAATATAAAGCATCGCAAGAGAAAATGTTAGAACCAGTACCAGGTTGGAATGTCTTGTAGGCAGGATCGCCAGGAAGATTCTGTTGGAACTCACCAATACGAGAGACAAATTGCATCAATTCCTTCGTACGGGCTTCTTTCTTGAGCAATACGAATGCCTCATAAGAACGTTTGAGACCCATCAACTGGTCGTCGGCAGCTTCATTAGGACCAATGACCAAATCCATTTTACTGTCGTTCATATCCAACCATGCGACACCGCTATCATAGTAATTATCTGTACGAAGTGCTTCAATCTTGCTCAGCAGGTATTTCCTCACACTTGGCTTGATTGTTATGTCGGCAGCTGCTTTTAGATAGTTGGAAATTATGTCAATGTGCTCAGCATAAGCATCGTGATACCATACTGTTTCCAAAGTTCCGTCTTTGGCTCGTCTTATCAGCGTGTATGGACTGTTCTTGTCGGGGTTATCATAGGCATTAAACTCTTCTGCCGTCATATCAGCTGGGTAAAATCCTACGCCTGGAGAACGGTCGGCAATGCCATCTATAAAGGATTTTCCGTTAAGACGATCCCAAGGACCATAGTTAATCTCAACATAAGACTTTTGGGCAGGATCCTTGATGCTGTCCAAAAGTGCCTGCTTATTACCGAAGTATTGTTCCCAATAGATTGCGTCAACCTCATCGGCGGCGAAACGATACAAATTAAGTACCTCTTTACCATTATCGGAAATGCCACTAAGATCTGGAGCTTCGATATCTACTTTGGCATACTTTGTAATGTTCCATTCAAATGGAGATTTTGAAGTTTTTTTGCATGACACCATTGCGACCAGCACAAGGGCAGAAATAAACAAACTTTTCTTCATGATTCTTGTTATTTATATGTTATTTCACTATTAGGTGCAAAGTTAAACAAAAAAGACAACATATCAAGTAAGATATAAAAGAAAAATGTTTCGATAGCATTCGATTATCCAATTCTCCCAACAAAAAAGGCTCCCAAGCGGAAGCCTTTTTTCGAGTGATTATTGTTTTTCTTCTTGTTCTGCGTTATCAGTTTCATCGATAGCCTTGATTTTTTCACGAACCAAAGCCAAGTCGTCTTTCAACTTCTGAACTTTTTGGTTCATTTCCTCAATCAGCTTATTACCTTTCTTGCTGCTTGCATTCAAGAAACCAAGGTTGTTCTCATAAGTCTGGATTTCTTGCTTGAGTTTTTCGAAGCGACGCATAAGGCGATCGCGCTCGTTATCAAGAGCATCCTCACCACGCTTGGCAACATTCTTCAGATTGTTGCGGAAGTTATCGAGACGTCTACGAGCAACGGAGATGTTCAACTCTTTGTAGATCTTATCCATCACTTCGTGATACTCCTTATAAATCTTATCTTTCTCCTTGAAAGGTACGAATCCAATCTCTTGGTATTGGTTCACCAATTCAGATACTTTCTCTTGTGCGTCTTCTGCTGCGTTTTCTGCCAATTCCTTCAATTGTGCGATGATGTTACGCTTAGCCTCCAAGTTCTCACGTTCTTGGCTACGTGTTCCAGCATTAGCGGCATTGCGAGCCTCAAAGAACTTGTTGCAGGCTGCCAAGAAGTCATTCCACAATTGGTCGCCCAATTTCTTGGGAACGATACCGATGGTCTTCCATTCCTTTTGTAATGCAATCAGCTTGTCGCTTGTAGACTTCCAATCGGTGCTATCTTGCAATGCTTGAGCCTTTTCTACCAATGCTTTCTTCTTCTCGGCATTTTCGGCGAAGCGCTCTTTCATTTGCTTGAAATACTCAGCCTTACGACCGAAGAAATCATCACAAGTAGAGCGGAAACGTTCGAAAATCTTAACGTTCATCTTTTGTGGAGCGAAACCAATGGTCTTCCATTCGTTTTGGATATCAATGATTTCCTTCGTATGCTTTTCCCAATCGCTTGCACCTTTGTTCTCTTCTTGGTTGATAGCCTCCACCTTTTCGCAAAGTGCGGTCTTCTTTGCCAAGTTTTCTTCTTCTTGAGAGCGCAATGCCTCGAAATGTTGTTGATGACGCTTGTTGATAACGGTAGAAGCAGCCTTGAAACGTACCCACATTTGTTCGCGCAAGTCTTTTGATACAGGACCAATCTCGCGATATTGTTGGTGCAGTTCTTGCAAACGATGGAATGCGCTGATTACGTCAGGTTCGTCTGCTAACTTCTCCGCAGCCTCACATATCTTAGTCTTGAGTTCAAGGTTTTTCTTGAAGTCGTACTCACGTGCTTCGTTGTTCAACTTCAGCAAGTCGTAGAATTGCTCAACATACAACTGATAGTTGCGCCACAATTCGTTTGCCTTTTCAGCAGGTACGGCCTTGATTTCGCGCCATTGTTGCTGGAGGTCCTTGAATTGCTGATAAGAACGGTTAGCCTCATCTGGTGATGTTGCCAAAGCCTTGATTTTATCGATAATCTCAAGCTTCTTCTTCAGGTTCTCTTGCTTCTCAGTTTCCTGTGCTTGGAACACTTTTGCGCGCTTCTCTTTGATGATATTCATCTCAGCCTTGAAAGCTTCCTCTAAATCATCGGGAGTGACTTGATATTTCTCTGGGTCACCACCTGCGTTGAGGTATTCTTTCATTTGCGCTTCGCGCTCTGCTACGTGAATTTTGTAGAAAACTGTCTTCAAGTGGTCTATCTCTTCTTTTGAAGGTGCTTCTTCGTCGTGTGCGATTTCTCTTACACGTGCAAGAATCTCTTCCTTAGAAGTGTAAACCTTCTTGGTGAGGTCTTCTTCAGCGTTAGCTTCTGCTGGCTCGGAAACGTTTAGTGGTTGTTCCGTAGTGGCTTCTGAAACTTCCTCTGCCTTTTCTTCTACTTGATTTTCTACTTGTGAAACATTGTCTTCCGTGTTTTCTACTACATTTTCAACAACTTCTTCACTTTTCTTTACTTCTTCTTTTGCCTGTTCCAGCACATTTTCTTGAGAGTCCATCATTTAACTGATTTGAGTTTATGATATCTATTTAACCTATATTCATTTGGGGCATAACCGAGAGGTTTATACCCCCTTTTTACTTTATGAAGTGCAAACTTATATAAAATAATTGAAAAGACCAAAAAAAAGTCAATTTTTTGTAATTATTTCGCTTAAACTAATCGTTTGTACCTTAAAATTGCCCATGTCAACCCCGATACAAAGATGGAAATTACCAATGCCGTGATGAATCCGAACCTACTGTCTTCCATTCCATTAATCAGGTTCATACCGAAAAGTGAGGCTATCAGCGTGGGGAACATCATGATAATCGACACGGATGTTAACGTACGCATCACCGTGTTCATGTTGTTGTTGATGATACTTGAATATGTGTCCATTGTAGATTCCAAGATGTCTGAATAGATACCAGTGGTTTCCCTTGCCTGCGACATCTCGATGCTTACGTCTTCAATAAGGTCAGCGTCTAATTCGTCCACTTGCAACTTGAATTTCAACTTCTGCAACAAGTTTTCGTTGCCTCGGATGGAGGTGTTGAAGTATGTCAACGAATCTTGTAGACGCGACAATCCAATCAGGCTTTCGTTGTTGACGCCTTGGTCAAGATTGTGTTTCGCCTTTTCGATTAACGTGTTGATTTGCTTCAAGCGTTTCAGATACCACACCGCACTCGAGAGAAACAAGCGGAAAGTGAGGTCAACGTAGTCGATAAATCCTTCTCCGCGCTTCTGCTGGTAAGACACGAAGTCAATCATCATGTTTGTCTCGTAATAGCAAACGGTGATGGTAACGTCGCGCTTGTGTATGATACCAAGAGGAATGGTGGTATATGGAGTGCGAGAACGAATCTCCTTGACGTACGGGATACGCAAGATGACCAACATCCAACCATCGTCGTACTCATAACGGGCACGCTCGTCGGTATCGCTGATGTCTGGCATAAAATAGTCGGGGATGTTGAATCTCTCTTCGAGTTCTCGCTGGTCTTCTTCTGTGGGGCAGGTCACTTGTATCCAGCAGTTTGGTTGCCACTCACTGAGGTGGCTCAATTTGCCCGTAGTATTCCAATATGTTTTCATGTGCTAATCCTCCACGTTAATGAAATGCGTGTGAATAATACTAAATACGCATGAGGATTAGCACTTTTGGCTGAACCCTCACGCTGATTGTTTCGTGTATTCCGCGTGATAATCGTCCATTTCTTTGTTAAATTTTGTTTTTTCGTCTGCAAAGATACAAAAAAAATGGAAAGCACAAAAAAAACGCCTTTGTTTTTTCCTAAAAATGGGAATTTTTGACTTGTTGGTTAATTTCGAAATAGCATGGCAAATGTATGGAAAAAGGTGGGAAGTACCTTGTATTTGATACTTCCCACTCCTTAATATATTCCATTATTTCACGGGAATTTCCTCTAATGCCTTCTTCAATAACTCCCAGAAAGGCGCAATAGTGGAAATCAAAGCGCGCTCAGTAGTGGTGTGAGGACTCTTCATTGTAGGTCCGAGACTCACCACATCGAGATGCGGATACTTGCCTAAGATAACCGAGCATTCCAATCCCGCATGGTCTACTTGGATGATTCCGTCGGTTCCGTTCAATTCCTTATATATCTTTAATAATAGGTGTAGGATTTCGCTATCTGGATTGGGATCCCAACCGCCGTAACTTCCTGCGGTTTCCACCTTCATACCTGCCATGTTGAAACAGCTTTCCAACGTCTTCACAATATAGTCTTTCATGTCTTCACGACTGGAGCGAGCCAACACTTTCAACTCTGCATGACCGTCTTCGATGTCAATGATGGCAAGGTTGGATGATGTCTCTACCACGTTGGGATAACTGGGAATCATACGCAATACTCCGTTGTGGCAACCATAGATGGCGTTGATGATGTTGTCTTGTATCTCAACGGGGATTTCCAACTTCGGTGTCTCAACTTCCTCTGCAATGAATTCTATTCCACTTTCTATTCCCTTGAATTCGTCGATGAAGTCTTCTTTCCAATCTTCAACGAGCTCTTTCAAAGCCTCAACGTTCTCTTTAGGCAATGTGAGAACCACTTCTGCCTTGAATGGAATGGCGTTTCTCATGTTGCCACCATGCCATGTGGCAAGACGAGCTTCGCACTCTTCGATAGCTTCACGCACGAAGCGAACCATCAATTTATTTGCGTTTCCACGTCCTTCATGAATCTCCAAACCAGAGTGTCCACCACGAAGTCCCTTGAGCGTTACGCGTACGGCAGCATCTTCTGGGTCGGTTTCCGTTTCCTTATAGTCGAGCGTAGCGGTAACGTCGATTCCTCCAGCACTTCCAATCACGAATTTTCCCCAATGCTCTGAATCGAGATTGAGAAGAATGTCGCCTTGCAACATGTTTTCGGGTAGGTCGTTAGCACCATACATACCTGTCTCTTCATCTGCGGTAATCAGCGCTTCAACGGGACCGTGTTTTAAATTCTTGTCTTCCATCACAGCCATGATAGCAGCCACTCCCAAACCATTGTCTGCTCCGAGTGTAGTACCTTTTGCCTTCACCCATTCACCGTCAATCCATGTTTGTATGGGGTCGGTTTCGAAATTATGGGTAGATTCGGGTGTCTTTTGTGGCACCATATCCATGTGGGCTTGCAGGATTACGCCTTTGCGGTTTTCCATTCCTGCGCTTGCAGGCTTTCTCATGACAACGTTTCTACCTTCGTCGATGAATGCTTCTACACCTGCTTGCTTGGCAAAATCAAGCAAGAACTGTTGTACTTTCTCCAAATGTCCGCTCGGACGGGGCACTTGCGTTAATGCATCAAAATTTTTCCAGATGCACGTAGGATTTAAATTTTTAATTTCACTCATAGGTTTTTGTTTTGTAAACCATATGTTTAGGCAACGTAAAGATATCGTTTAGCTGCCTTAAACCATAGGTTTATGATTATTAGGATTGTTGTTATTAAATTCGTTGCTTGTCTCTGTTTCTCTCTTCTCCGTAAATAACAAGGTTATCCATGCGTAAATACCTAAGAGAACAACCAATAGGGTTTGCACGGAATGTACGATGAGCACGAAGAAAAGGGCATCGTTGTCGGCAACGCCATAGAGTATCAACATGGTCTTTACCGCAAAATGCCAAGGCCCTGCACCGTTAGGAGTGGGGACGATAACGGCAAAGCTACCGACGATAAACGTCACCAATCCACAACTAAACCCTAAGTTTGACGTGGCTTCAAAGCAGAAGAACGCCAGATAGTGATGCAGGAAGTAACATACCCAAATGGCCAATGACATGATGAGGAACAAGGGCGCATTTTCTACCTTCTTCAACGAGATGATGCCTTGCCATATTCCATGTAGCGTGTCTTTCACCTTATTATATATGGAGAGTCGATGCAAGAGATAATAAGCCAACCACAATACGGAAATGCCGCAAATGGCCGTTACGATGTAGCCCGTTAAGGAGAAACCTGATAGAAAACTGTCGAGGCTGGTTCCTGTTTGGGCAAAAAACTTCGTAAAGATGGGAATGTGAAGGACGAACGTGATGAAGGCAATCAATACGATGATAAGCGTATCTACCACTCGTTCTGTTACGACGGTTCCCAAGGCTTTAGGAAACGATACGTTATCGTAACGCTTTAACACGACGCACCTCGCAAATTCACCGATGCGCGGAACGGCAAGGCTCACGGCATAAGAGAGGAAAATGGAATTGAGGGCAGTAGATGTGCGAGGCTGTTCACCAACAGGTTTCAGCGACAACTTCCATCGCCAGCCGCGGAATGCCTGTGCCAAAATGCCAAAGGGGAAAGACAAGAGCATCCAAGTCCAATTCATCTCATGAAACAACACTTGTTCCACTTGCTTGAAATTGAAGTCTCGGTACATCCAATACAAGATGCTACCGCCGAGAATGAGCGATATGCAAACCTTGAATATGTCGTTTCCTCTTTTTTTCACGATAATGATTTCGTCTTTCATTGGCAAAGGTAATCTAAATAGTGGGAAATACAAAATAATTAGTGTTTTAATTTTTCGTAAAGTGACAATAATACTAAGAAAAAAGAGTGAAGGCCTTCGGAAATGACTACAAAGTTAATTGATTTATTGTTTGTTACAAGAAAAAGTTGTAATTTTGCAGCCGAAAAAATTTTTCGATTAATATTTAATAAAATGAAAGTAGCAATTGTTGGTGCAAGCGGAGCGGTAGGACAGGAATTCCTGCGCATACTTGCCGAGAGAAATTTCCCCATGGATGAGTTAGTTCTTTTTGGTTCTGAACGTAGTGCAGGACGAAAATACGCGTTTAAGGGAAAGGATTATGAAGTCAAACTTTTGCAACATAACGACGACTTCAAGGACATTGACGTGGCATTCGTATCTGCTGGAGGCGGTACTTCAAAGGATTTTGCGGAGACGATTACTAAATATGGAACGGTGATGATAGACAATTCCAGTGCGTTCCGCATGGATAAAGATGTACCTCTGGTGGTTCCTGAGTGCAATGCCGAGGATGCTTTGAATCGTCCACGTGGTATTATTGCCAATCCTAATTGTACCACGATTATGATGGTAACCGTACTTCAACCGTTGGAGAAAATCAGTCATATCAAGCGCATTCATGTGGCTTCTTATCAAAGTGCCAGTGGTGCTGGTGCTGCTGCTATGGCAGAACTACAACAACAATATAAGGAATTGGTGAATGATGAGCCTGTTACGGTAAAGAAATTCCCGCATCAGTTGGCTTATAACGTGATTCCTCAAATCGACGTGTTCACCGATAATGGCTATACGAAAGAGGAAATGAAGATGTTCAACGAGACGCAAAAAATCATGCATACCGACGCGAAATGCTCTGCCATGTGTGTTCGCGTGAGTTCGTTGCGCAGTCATTCTGAAAGCGTTTGGATTGAAACGGAGCGTCCAATCAGTGTTGAGGAGGCTCGCGCTGCTATTGCCGCTGCTCCTGGTTGTACGTTGAAGGATGACCCTTCTAATCTTGTTTATCCCATGCCACTGGAAACGGCTGGTAAGGATGATGTCTATGTAGGTCGTATTCGCAAGGACTTAGCCGATGAGAATGGTTTGACATTCTGGCTCAGTGGCGACCAAATCCGTAAAGGAGCAGCCCTTAATGCCGTACAAATAGCAGAGTATCTGATAAAGGTAGGGAATATCAAATAGATATAATATCTATAGTTTGAAAAGAGATGATAGCATTTATTATGCGGCTATCATCTCTTTTTCTTTCGAAAAAGAATTGATAATCATAATTTAGCTTATATAATTTTGACTCATTGAGTTTAATCCTCATTTGGATTTTTTGTTTTTTTCTTTTCTCTATTTTTTGAGAAATACGATGAATCCATGATGATTTTGACAGTATCTTTAAATAAAGGCGTGCCATCAGATAAAATCATAAAGTTGTTTGGGAGTATTTCGAAAGTATCTATCCTATGCGGAGAAATAAACCCAAAGCGAATTTCCCCATCCTCTAGGGTTTCTTCTTTTAATGGGGCATCAACCCAATCATTTCCTTTCAATTTTCCTTTTTCAAACCGAGGGCGATCTATCAAATATTTGGTAACCTTAGCATGATCATCAACACATCTTATATATAATTGACTGAAATTGTATGCAGGTATTAATCCCTTTATATTATAAATCCTGATTTGTATTATACTATCTTCAGGCCAACCCCATTTTCTTGCTCTCATTTTTATGTCTGATGAAAGAGGAAGAGTTGTCTTGTGGATTCCACCAGATTCCAAATAAAGACGAGTTAGAAAATGACATGAACTGAACATTAGTCCCATCAAACAAATTGCCAATATAAAATATTTTTTATTTCCACCAATAATGTCCATAAGCTTGCATTTCATAATAATTATTGTTTTTTACTATAGGTTTAAAATGTGATAATTTAAGGCCTTTTAAAAGGCTTTATAAAGTATAAGATTGATGCAAAGATATATAAAAGGAGTATTGTAGACAAGAAATTATTCTTTATTTAAATAAAAATAGTTTTCTTTTATTTTTCAATATCATACGAAAAGTATATGTTAATTAAATTGTTGCCATTAGTTACCATCCTTTTCTAAATATACCGAAACTTCTTGACGAAAATACATCAACGAATAATCTCAATTTAGCGTTTTTGAGACGTAAATCATCAAGATAATGGCGAAAAATACATGCTTTTCGCCTTTCTTATGAAGGATATGAAGGATATGAAAGAACAAACAGCAACTTTCCCTATAGGAAATTATTTACCCCGAGACTAAATGATTTCCTTTATACAAAAGTTAGTATTCTATCTTTCATATCCTTCATATCCTTCATAAATGGCAAAGACGGTATTCGCAAGTGTATCATTTGCGCATCGTAAATGATACACTTAGACATCGTAAACGATACATTTATACATCAAAAACAATATGTTTAGCGTGAGTTCGTGTTAATCACCATTTTCTTACCGTTGTGGATGATGACTTGATTTTGTGGCAAAGAGACTTGAGAAATGCGTTTTCCTTCGATGGTAAAGGTGCCATTGGCGGCCTGCTTGTCCTTTTGCGAAGAATCATCATATTCTTGGTTGGAAATGCCTTCCGTTTCCGTAGGAGTAATACGATAGTAGCCACAAGCATGCGAAGGAATGGAAGGAGTGAAGGAAGCATCTTGGAACGTTCCAATTTCCTTCTGTTTCCAGATGTCATAGATGACGCATGGCTTGCTGCCTTCAATTCCCAGCGCATTCAAGTCGAGTGGAATGGTAATGCTATCGGTACCGATGGGGTCAGTTGTGAAAACAAGGAATTCCATGGTAACGCCATTGGGCGCATTCTTTACGCCATCATCGAAACCGCAGAATGTCTTGAACATCACGAACTCCCTATCTGTTGGCAACGTATAAGTGATGACGGAATTCGAGTTGGTTCCAATACCGTTAGCATAATATGTGCCGTTGACAATCAGGTTTCCACCATCCACGTTTTTCCCATAGTTAGAAATGTTATACCAATCAGTCACAGACTTGTCGTATGCAATGGAAGTGAGTTTTGTTTCCTGACCGTCTTTGTCGATGAGCGTGGGGTTAATCCAATTGGCATGGTCGTAGTTGAAGTTGTCACCAGCCGTCGTCACGACAAGATAGAGTTTGGTTGCTCCCGTAATATCCATCTCAAGGTTGACTCCTTCCTTCTGGTATGTGCGACTAATGAGTCCGCTATTGGCGATGGCATAAGCAGGATTGCAATTGTCTCGCTTGGTGGGATCGTCATTGAATACGAGGAATTTCATGGATGGTGTTGCGCCTGTCTGCAAACGTCCCGTGTTGTCTATTCCGCACAATCCCTTGAATTTCACCACATTCTCAGGCAACTTATAGAGCACCATTGCATTGGCGTTGCACGACCAACCATGTTCATATTCCACGTTGTTAATGTTGAGTTTGCCATTGCCGTTGATATTTTTGTCGTAGTTGATACGACTGAAATACGAACCGCTATAGTCTTCACGAATCATGTCTGCCTTGGTCAACAACTGTTCCGTTCCATCGGCAAATACGATGGTAGGATTGATCCAGTCTCCGTGATCATAACTGTATCCGTCACCGCTATCATCCACGATGAGAGCCAGTCGTTTGCTCCCTTGCGGAATATCCACCTCCACGGTTGTGCCATAGTTGGTGGTGAGTGGCGAAATGGTCTCCGAAGTAAACAAAGCCTCATTGTAGCGAATCCATTTGTCGCTGCTTCCGATGTTGAAAAGAGCAGCGTATCGGATGTCGCTATTCGGTTCGTCGGCTGCCCATACCACTTTAGTTCCGTCGTTGCTAACTTGTCGGTTGTTTACGGAATGTTGGTCGATATGGATAACCTCCTCGTTGGTGATGAGTGCGTTTGTCCAATCGTCGTTGTAGGTGAAGTCGCCCGCAAAGAACAGGGGCGACTTAAAGATGCTCCAGAGAGTCATCACCGTCTGTTGCTCGTCGTGAGTGAGGTTAGAGTATCGGGCATCATTGTTGGTGATTCGTATCTTTCCGAAAGGCAACATATCGCAATCGGGATAGCTACCAGGCAAACGGTATTTGTTCCAATTGGCACAAAGCGAAAACTCTTTGTTCACGTCGCTCCAGTTATCCCACATGTCATCCATCATGCGCCACATATTGGCATTGTCTTGACAACTTTTCCATTTGTTCAAAGCCGTAGCACCAGGACTCATGCTAAACACAATCTCCCTCCCGCATTGGTCAATGGCGTTGCGCAAAAGCCAAATCTCACCATCATGGTAAGGACGACTGAGGTCATCCACCTTAAGGAAATCCACGCCCCACGAGGCATAGAGATTGAGCAGGGAGTTATAATATTCCTGTGCACCTGGCTTGGTGCAATCAATGGAATAGTTATCGACCAACCACGTACAGATGGAATCATTGCGCTTAGCAATCTGATCGCAGGTAAAACTGGTACCGAGGATAGGCATCTTCTTGTTGACCGCCGTGATGGGAACGCCACGCATGATGTGAATGCCAAACTTAAATCCCATGGCGTGAAGGCTGTCTGCCAATGCCTTGAAACCTACACCATTGGCAGAGGAGGGGAATCGCGTCGTGTTGGGCATATATCTGCCATATTCGTCTATGGTGTATGTAGCCGATGTGTTGTACCAAAATCCCGTATCGTTGGTGTACCATCGAATGTCAACGACGATATAATTCCATCCTTTGTCGAGGATACCGTGGTTGAGCATGTAATGGGCATTATCATATACATTGCGTTCCTTCACGCTCGGACCGTAACAATCCCAAGAGTTCCATCCCATTGGTGGGGTAGGAGCGAATGAGTGGAAGTCTTTTACACCATCAGCAAAAACTGTAAACGAACAGAAAACAAATGCCAATAAAATGGCTTTCTTGAAGTGTCTCATAAAGGTTCAGTTAGTTATTTGCCACAAAATTAAGTTTATTTACTGACAAAAAGGAAGGTTTAACTGATTTTTTTTGCGCATTCTGTGTTATTTCACTAAATTTGCAGCATATTTATCAAACTACGATGGAAGGGATACTCAGTCACTTTGCTCCTATAAGTCTTGAGGAGATGAGCGGAATACGACTCATGAATCGCATTGATACGAAATTTGTCACTACCTTACCCGTATTGACAAAGCTCTTGGAGATGGCGGAAGAGGAATATTGGGCACAGGAAATTGCGGGTGAACGAAACATGAAATATGACACCACGTACTTCGACACTACGCAATTTGATATGTTCTACGTTCATCAAAGCGGACATACCAATCGACAGAAGCTGCGCTTTCGCACGTATGTGAGTTCCAATCTTCAATTCATGGAAGTGAAAACCAAAAACAATCATGGTCGCACAAAGAAGAAAAGGATGAAAGTGACCGATATGAATCTGGATGAAAAAGAGAAACTGGATTTCATCCAAGAGCATCTCAAGTACGAACGAGCCAATCTCATCCCTGCCATTCGCAATAATTTTGACCGTATCACGTTGGTGAATAAAGCAAAAACAGAGCGGTTGACCATCGACTCCAATCTTCAGTTTTTTAATCTTGTTTCAGGTGTGAATAAGCACATGGGCGACTTGGTTATCGTGGAACTCAAGCGCGATGGGTTGTGCTATTCACCCGTATTGGAAATGTTGCGCCAGTTGCGCGTATTCCCCCATGGATTCAGTAAGTATTGTATGGGTTCGGCATTGACTAACGATGGCTTGCGTGTGAATCGCTTTAAGCCGAAATTGATAGACGTAGAGAAAATTTTACTAAATAAATAAGCATAATCAAAATAACAAACAATGGATATATTCAGTATTTTTACTTTCTCCAGTGACTTTGTGGAGATGATGGTGAGGTTTGTCATCTGTACCCTTTTCAATTGGTTTATCATTGACCGATTGTATTACAGGAAGTGTAAGCGCAGAGACTATTACTTCACGTTTTTGTTGACGAGCATTGCCATATTCTTCTTGGTGTTCTTCATGATATTCGGACTTGACAAGCTGGGTGGCAAAACGTCAATGGGTATCGGTATCGGTTTGTTCGGTATTTTCTCTATCATGCGTTATCGTACCGATACGATGCCTGTCAGGGAAATGACTTACCTCTTTGTCATCATATCGCTGTCTGTTGTCAATGCCATAGCCAGTTCTGCGTCGTTGGCAGAGATTCTTGTGACGGATTTCATCGTGACGGTGGCTATTTGGTTTTGCGAGAAATCATTGCATATCCGTCATTCGAAGTTGATACAATACGACCGTATCGAATTGACCAAGCCCGAGCGTAAGCAAGAACTCATTGCTGACTTGGAAGAACGTCTTGGTTTGACCATCAAGAAGGTTGAAGTGGGTGGCGTGGATTTGTTGCGCGACATGACCGTATTGAGAGTGTATTATGACGACCCCACGGGCAAACTCACGAATAGTGGTGTTGCCAATAAGTTGAAATTGAAGCCTACGGAAATGATAGATCATCAATAAGTGATAATATGAAAGAGAGAAAATTAATGTTATTGGCTCTGTTGGTAACCATGATGTTGCCAATGAATATGTTTGCCCAGAAAGACGATTTCGGCATGTGGTTTACCGTAGGTGCAGAAAAGAAGATAAACACCAAGTGGAGTGTCGGTGTAGAGGGCGAGTTTCGTACTCGTGAAAATATGAAGACGGCAGATAGATGGTCCTTAGACGTTTCTGGTACGTATAAGGTAACGGATTGGCTCAAGGCTTCGGCTGGATACGTGCTTCTTTATGACAATAATGAGAAGAAAAGCTACTATGACGATAAAAATGACGGAATAGATTTTGGCAAAGTGAAAAGATACGCTCAATATTGGGGTGTGCGCCATCGTTTCAATGTTTCGTTGTCAGGAAGTGTAAAATTTGGCAGATTCAATGTGTCTCTTCGTGAACGTTGGCAATATACTTATCGACCGGAAAAGACAGTATCTTCTCGAACAAGATATTATTATAATGCAGATGGGTCTTTGAAGTCTACGACCATAGATGAAGATCCAAAGACCTATAATGGTAAGGGTAAGAGTGTGTTACGTAGCAGATTGCAGGTAGGCTATGACATTCCTAGTTGCAGTATAGGCCCATATGTGAGCGTAGAAGCATATAACAATTGGTCGATAGAGAAAGTTCGTTATACCGTTGGTGCTGAATGGAAGATAACTAAGACTCATGTCTTTAATCTCTATTATCGTTATCAGAATATTAGGAACAACGATGGTCTTGGTGATGATCCTGATATACATATCATAGGATTGGGTTACAAGTATAAGTTTTAGCTTTATATAAAAAATATATATTCTTTTATACATGAGAAATACGGATGTTTTTAATCCAGTCACTCATAAAGAAACCGATGGTTACTATCAATGTTACCATCGGTTTCTTTATGAGTGACTAATGGTTTCTTATATTTTTACAAATATTTATTCAGTTTTGATGTCACAAATCGATAGTTTTTACGTATAGTATATAGAGTAACAATCATAATAATGACTACCGAAGAGTTCAAACTTGAGGTGCAGGCAATTCGCCCAAGGCTTATCAGCCAAGCTCAAAGGTATCTTGACAATACCGATGATGCTGAAGATGTAGTGCAAGACGCACTACTGAGGCTTTGGCAGATGCGTGAGCAACTTCGTTCTCCGTTAGATCGTATGGCAATGGTCGTAACGCACAATCTTGCCATTGAACTCCTTCGGCAACGCAAATCTGAGGATTTGTTAGAATATGTAGAGACCGACGAGCCGCGAGAGGATTATCGCATTGAGCACATCCTTACCATTCTCTCTACGCTTCCACCGATGCAACAAACCATCTTACGTTTACGTCACATGGAAGGGTGGGAGATGGAAGATATAGCGGAATTGGTAGGAAGTAATGAAGTGGCAATTAGGAAATCACTTAGTCGTGCTCGTAAAGCCTTGAAAGAAAAATATTTGTCGATGAGAAATAATGAAACGAATGAATAAGCTATGGGGAATGAGAAGATGGAAAAGGAATTGGAAATACGAATGTTGACCAAGCGTTTCTTTGATGGGGAAACAACGCTCGAAGAAGAAAGACGACTCTATGAGTTATATCGCTCAGGGGAATCGTTGCCAGCAGATTTAATGCCATTGCGTGAGATGATGCTTGACATGGGTAATCTTTTGCTTGACAAGAAAGAAGAGAACTCTCTCTCATCCAATGGTGAAAGAGAAGAAACACACCTTTATAATATTAACAAAAGGTGGTCTACCATTCTGGCTATAGCAGCCTCTTTGCTCTTGCTCTTTACCGTAGGGACTGTTTGGTACAATTATCAGCGTCAAAATGAGTGTGTGGCTTATATCTATGGTGAACGTGTTACTGATCATGATGTGGTAATTCACGAAATGCAATCGGCTATGGCTTCGCTTACCGTCGATGATGCTACTGCTACTATGGAACAACAAATGAAAGAATTGTTTAATGATTGAAGGATATGAAACAACTTGTTATTATACTGATGATGATGCTTTGCCATTCCGCCTATGCACAAAAGGGAATGCATATTAGTGCACTTTTTGAAGGAAAGATAGTTCCTTCAAGTAAGATGGTGGAAACTCGTATCAGAGGCAAGGCTATCAGCAAATACAAACTATCGTACTTTCATAGTGTACGTTTCGATGCTAATGGGACTTTGGTGAATAAAATCGACCACTTAATCGCTCAAGACTTTGTAGATGACACGGAAAAAGTCAAGAGTAGAGAACTTGCCAGTGAGGGGAAAGCAAACATTGGGAAAAAAGGGAATTCTTTCACGCAGATGTATGAATTGGCGCCAGAAGGTTCTACTCATCGATTCCTATGCTATAAGGTGCGAGATGGTGTGATGACCGTGATTTACCTTGAAGGTTCGGTCTCTTCGCTTACGGAACTTAAAAAGATTTTTCAATGATTAATTATAAAAACAATACAAATATGAACACGAAACTTATTTCCATGATGGTTGTTGCCATAGGTATCAGTATTTCTTCTTATGGTGCTTCGATACAACCAACGATGATACAAGCGACGGACAATGATACGCTAATTGTCAATAATCCACGTAAAGTAACGGTCATTACTGACGACTCATTGCAAACCATTCGCATTGAAGGTAGAAACGATGATCCTAATTTCCATTATGAGAACACCATTCAGTTGGTTGATTCAAATTATGTGAGTGGTCTTACTGTAAATAGCGACCGTTGGGATTTCTCGTTACCCATTGGTGAAAGACGCCATGGTAAAAAGACAGAGAATGAATGTACCACGCATCTTGGATTTGGTTGGTGCAATGCTTTGGGAGGTCCTGATAATATGGATATAGCGATGGGGTCGTCGTGGGAAATCTTTTGGACGATTATGCAATGGAATTACACACCAAAAGGCGGTCATCATACATGGTCAACAGGTATTGGCGTTGATTGGCGCAACTATCGTATGAAAGGACATTGGCGTTTTGATAAGTTGCCTGATGATAATGTGGTTATCGTTCCTTATTCATCGGAAGATGTACATAATCAGTTCTCACGAATAAAAGTGTTTAGCTTACAAGTACCGTTGCTTTATCGCTATCGCATCGGGCATGGTTTTTCCTTGAGTGCTGGTACCATGTTGAATCTGAACTTGCATAGTAGTTTGAAAACCCGGTATAAATTGAATGGTGACAAATATAAGGATACATGCAATGGTGCTCAAGCAAACCCCGTAACGGTAGATTTCATGGGTATTATTTCCACACTAGCCGTTAGCTTGTATGTGAAATACTCTCCGTGCAATGTGCTCAAGAGTGCCCATGCACCTAAATTCCAATCGTTGTCTGTGGGAATCTATCTATAGGTTTAAGAACTTATCATTTGTTAAATAGTCACATTTTTTATATGTGTTTTCTCTATTTATAAAAAACTCTTTGTAATTTCGCAACCAGATATGAGCAAAAATCTTTATATCATTAGTGGCTGTAATGGTGCGGGTAAGACGACAGCATCATATACTGTGTTACCAGAAATCCTGAACTGCAAGGAGTTTGTAAATGCAGACGAAATAGCTCGTGGATTATCACCTTTTAATCCAGAAAGTGTTGCTATAGAGGCAGGGCGACTCATGCTGCAAAGAATCGAGTTCTTGTTGGAAAAGGATACTTCTTTCTCTATTGAGACAACTCTTTCTACGAAGTCTTATATAAATCTTGTTAGAAGGGCTCAAGAGAAGGGCTTTAGTGTAAGGATTTTGTTCTTTTGGCTTAATTCTCCTGAATTAGCTATCAGAAGAGTGGCAGAGCGAGTTGCAAAAGGTGGGCACAACATACCAGAGCCAATCATTAGACGAAGGTATACCGCAGGATTAAAAAATCTTTTTAATCTTTTCATGGATCAGGTAGACTATTGGGATATTTATGATAATAGTGATTATCCACGTAAGCAGATAGCTTGTGGAGGAAAGAATGCGAAAACTATAATTAATGAAGATTTTTTGTTTAATCAGCTAAAGAGATATGTCAGATAAGGAACTAAGAGATTTTTCTCAGAAAATAAAGCAGGGCCTTGAACTCGCTGAAAGAAAAATGATTGAAGAGAAGGCATTGTATGGTGAAAGTATTATTGTGTCGTCAGATGGTGAGACTTTTCAAAGCATACCGGCAAAACAACTCGTTGATACGGCAAACCCCTAAATACAATTCCCTCAATTCTTTCAAAAATGATTAATCATAAAAAGTGTTTTATTGAAAAAATAAGCCCGTTTGCTGAAACTTTTTTGCAAACGGGCTTTTTTTTCTTAAATTTGCATGCAAAAAGAATCATAACATAGCCTTTTTATGAAGAAAATACTGATATTGGTGTTGGCATTGATGACATCTGTGATGACTTACGCAGATGAAGTTAATTACGGTTATCTCGTATTTACCACCCAAGAAGGAACGGAAAAGTCAGTAGCGGTGGAAAATCTGAAATTGACTTTTGTGAATGGACAAATGGTGGTTGATAATGGCGTGGAAAGCCAAACATACGATTTGTCGAGTCTATCCAAGATGTTTTTCTCTGGAAATGCCGTTGACGGTATAGTAGAGACAATGATTGACGCTAATGAGGAAGTGGATGTGTTTACCGTCTCTGGTATAGGGATGGGAAGATTTGGTAATGTCGATGATGCTAAGAAATCATTGAGAAGAGGTGTCTATATTTTCAAACAAGGAAGTAAAACAAATAAAATATCAATTAAATGAAACGAATATCAATGCTCTTTTCCATCGTACTTATATCGGTGGCGATGATGGCACAAACGTTGAATGTGGTGCAGGGTAATGTGACATACGCTTTCCCTGCCTCGCAATGTGGGGACATGAACTATTCTGATGGACAGACGTGTACGATCATTAATAAGGTGTTCACGCTCTCTGAGGTGGACAATATGTATATTGACAACAATGCCGTTACGGACAATACCGTAGAAGTGACTTATGAGGGTGCAACCGCCAAAGTGAGAGTGGCGGGAAACATCGCACAATACATCACTCCTACCATTAATGGGGCGCACGTAAATATCGACCAAGGGAGTGGTGTAAGTGATGAGACGGGCGAGATTACTTATACGTTGTCGGGTTTGTCGGACGATGGTGAGTTTTATATGACGGGTTCGTATAAGGCAACCATCGAACTCAATGGTCTTACGTTAAAGAATACAACGCCCGTTTATTCGGGTGCAGCCATCAACATCATGGATGGAAAACGTGTTGCCTTGAGCGTGAAGAAAGATACGGAAAACACGTTGACAGATGCAGCAAGTGGAGATCAGAAGTCTGCCTTGTATTGTAAAGGACACTTGGAATTGAAAGGAAAAGGTACGCTGAATGTCTATGGTATGTTGGCTCACGCCATCAAGAGTGCCGAGTATATGCAGATGAAGAATTGTACCATTAACGTAAAACAAGCCGTAAAGGATGGTATCTCTTGCGATGAATATTTCTTGGTGGAAAGTGGAGTGTTAAATATAAGTGGAGTAGGCGATGATGCTATTCAAGTTGACATTGACGGAACTTCAAGTACGGGTGAAATCACTGGTCATGAGGATGAGGATTCTGGAAATGTCTATATTAAGGACGGTACACTCACGCTTAACGTTACTGCCGATGGTGGGAAAGGAATCAAGGCTGCTGGTGATGTGAAGATTTCTGGTGGTTCAATTACCGTAACGCAAACGGGCAATATCGTAACAGAGGAAAACGACATCAGTTATCCTACAAGTATCAAGGCCGATGGCAACATCGTGATTACTGGCGGAAACATCAATATCAACAATACCGCCAATGGTGGTAAGGGAATGAGTGCAGATGGTACGATAGACATTGATGAAACCAATGCTACAACCACCATCGACATTAAGGCGAATGGTGTAGGTGGAACGGCAGAGACATCTGGTTCTTCTTCCTCCACGGAACCCACAAGTTCATATAAGGTATATGTTAGTATTCCCACTTCTGGTGGCGGAGGTGGTAATCCGTGGGGAGGCGGAGGTGGAAGCAATGCATGGACTTCCGTTTACCTATACAAGAGTGATGGTACGTTGGTGCAAAAACTTACCAATACCGTGAGCAGGTCGAGTGGATATAGTACAGTAACGTTCTATTATTATGATTTCAAGGCTTCTGATTCAGGAACGTACTATTTCAAGAGCGACAATTATACCAGTAGGAATACGACGTATACGATTAAGTCGGGTACGTTTAGCGGTCCAACATCAGGAACAGATATGTATTATAGCATTTCCAATAGTTATACTACCAGCGGTACTACTCGAACATATTCATTATCGAATGTAACCAATACGTATGGTGGTACAACAGACGTCTCTGAAGACAATGGAACGGCTTACAATGCCGCAGGTATCAAGGCAGATGGCAACTTAACCATCGGTGGTGGTACGATAACCATTGCAAATAGTGGTGCTATGAGCAAGAGTATCAAGTCGAAAGCTACCGTTACCATCAATGGTGGAAATATTACGCTCAAACCCAGTGGTGCCGTACAAGTCATTAATAGTGACGCATCATATAGCTCTGGTATCAAGACGGTGGACTTCATTCAAAACAACGGAAAACTTACCATTACTGCTACAGGAACGGCTTCACGCGGTATTTCTGCAACCAATATCACCACGAATGGCGGTACGATAGACATTACCAATACTGGTGCAGGACAAACTGGTTCTAATGACAACTATACTGCCAAGGGTATGAAGGCAGATACAAACATTGCCCTGAATGCAGGAACCATTACCATTACGATGAGTGGAACAGGTGGAAAGGGCATCAAGAGTTCGGGTACATATACACAAGGATTATCTGATGGAACAGGACCAATTCTCACGGTAAGCACCTCTGGAAGTACGCTTGGTAGTGGTTCAAGCGGCGGAGGAGGATGGGGACCTGGCGGTGGTATGGGTGGAAGTAGTGGTTCTTCTGCCAAAGCCATCAAGGTGCAAGGTGCCATTACTATCTATGGCGGAGAAACAACCGTCTACACAAAGACAGATGGTGCTGAAGGATTAGAGTCGAAGACAAGTATTGACTTTAAGGGTGGTAAACACTATTTCGCTTGTTATGATGATTGTATAAACTCCAGTGGACCAATCTATTTCAATGGTGGAGTTACGGTATGTTATTCCAATGGTAATGATGCCATAGACTCTAATTATGGAAGAACGGGTGCTATAACCATCGGTAACGGAACCGTATTTTCCTATACTTCCAAAGGTTCACCAGAAGAAGGCTTTGATTGTGACAATAACAGTTATATCCAAATCACGGGAACGGGAATCGGCATCAGTGCTGGTGGAAGCCAAGGTGGTGGCGGAGGATGGGGAGGCTCATCGTCGGGAAACACTATCTCTAATGCCAAGCAGGGATATTCTTTCGTGACAAGTTCGATTAGCTATACAGCAGGTCGTTATTATACATTGGCAGATGCGAGTGGAAATAATCTTGTTACCTATAGTTTTGAAGCCTCTTGCAATAGTACATTGTCATTGATAACCGCAACGGGAATGGTGAAAGGAAGTTCGTATACCATTAAATATAATAATACGGCTCCCACCGATGCCAAGACCGCATGGCATGGTATCTACTTAGGTAGTTCGCACAAAGGAACTACAAGCGTGACATCGTTTACCGCAAATTGAAATCTGGGACATATAAAAGTATATGAAGAAGCGGATGGAGATTCTATAATCTTCCATCTGCTTCTGTTTTTGTTTGTTCTTTTAAAAAATTATTTTAAATATGTTCTTACTTTGTAAAAAAAAGATTATTTTTGCAAAATAAACTACGAGAATATTTTTTTTATAATTAAAACCTTTTCATCATGAAAAAAATCTATTTACAAATGTTGACGTTGTGTCTTCTGCTATTGGCTTCAATATCAGTCAATGCAGAGACGGTGACAGCCAAGTGGGATTTCAAGAATGATGTTCCATCAGGCATTCGAGCAGCCACAAACTATCAAGGTGTTGAGGCAGACGTGCAATCCGATGTTGATGGTATCGTGATGCATGTTGATGCTACAAGTGGTAAACTCTATTGCGTTGGGCGCAATAATGCCCAAATGAATCCTGGTACGGTATTGCAAATCCCCGTTGTTTCCAATGAAGACGTGGTGACAGTAGAGGGCTATCCTGGCTATAGCCATTTTGCTGTGGGTGGTGATGAGAATGGCAGCGAGAGTGTCGTTAGCCATACTGCTACCAATGCAGAAGTAAAACAAGGTTTTGTGGAAGTGACAGCCACGGCTGGCAACAATTACATCTATTGCATTCAAGTGGTGCAAAATCCCGACAAGGCAGCTGTGGTTTATGAGGATGTATCAGCTACAGCTACTTTCCCATTCGACCTTGGTACAGAAGGACAGACGGCAAACTTTGGTGATGCTGCCGACTTCTTCCTCAATAGCAAAGTAATATATGGTGAAGGCTTGCAATTGAAGGATGCTAACTCTGGTGCAGGTATTGTTGAGACAAGATTCGAACCATATAGCCAAAACAACTCTGCTGATGCTTCTAATCTGATTCAATTTACCATCCAACCGAAGTTTGGTTTGACATTCACTCCAACTAAGGTGTCGTTCAAGGCAACTCGCTTCGGTACGGATAATGGTTTGCTTGACGTTGCTTGGCTCAATGCTGATGGTAGCACGGTAACATTGGCAACAGAAGTGAAACCAAACCGTAATAGCGGAACGAATCCTGCTATTGATTCTGAGGAAGGACAGAAATTCAGCAACTTATCATACGAGGTGAAAGAAGCTACACCTGGTGAGGGCGTTTGCGGTCTTCTTATCAATCTCTATCATTTACAGAATGGCAAGCAATTAGGTTTTGCTGACATCGTGATAGAAGGAAAGATTAACGGACAGATTATCTCTGTTCCTATGTTGGCTTCATTCTCTGCCAATGGCGTGAACTATGTGGCAGACAATGTGTTTGAGGCAGATGGTGACAACTATAAGGCTACCATCGAAATGTCGAAGAGCGAGGAAATGATTTCTCCCAATAATCCCGTTACTGATGTGGAAGCTTTGGCTGGTGAATTGAGCGAGATTACCTATGAAGGCGACGAGACAGGATGCGTCGTGACGATTCCCGTTGCTTTAGATGATATGGTTATCAATTATGTGGTTAACTTCGTACAAAAGCCCGACTTCACGTTGACATACTTGAATACGGATGGTAGTACGATGGGTACGCAAACTGTGGAAAAAGATGCTGCCATCGGTGAATTTGGCGTTGACTTCAATGAGGCTATCGCCGAGGAAGGCTACAAGGTACGTGGCTGGTTTGAGAAGAAATACGGTGGAAAGAAATATACTACGAGTGACATTATCACTGAAGATAAAACGCTTTATGCCGTAGCTACGGAGATAGAAGAACCAAGTGACTACAAGAAATACATCTTCGACTTGACAAGTACCACTTTCTATCCTGAAGACCATGAGGCTTTCGCTTCTACAGGTTCTGGTTATTGGCACGACGTACAACATGGTTGGGCTTTCAACAATGGCGACGTGATTACGTTGCTCGTTGGTGAAAAGGCAAATATATTCGTGACAAATTGCCAGTATTCGAATGGAAATGCACAACTCGTGTTTAAGGATGCTGAAGGAAACGAAGTAGGGCGTATCACAGGAAAGGGTGATGGCGACGGTCAGATTGACGTATTCGCATACGAGGGAAATGCTGGCGAATTGTTCATGGAAATTGAATCTAATGGAGCTGTATATATCCACAATATCAAGATTGTGAACACGAAGACCACCAATTACCAACAAGAAGGCAACTGGTACTTCGTGAAACAAGGTGACGTGAGCAGTTTGCTTGATGTACTCGACGTGGTAAGCGGAGCAAATGCCAAACAAGACGCTGAACGTTCTTACATCTTCATCCCCGATGGAGTATATGATTTAGGTGAGACGGTATTGACCGCTATTAGTGGTTATAACATCTCCATTATCGGACAATCAACTGAGAAAACAATCATTAAGAATGCTCCCGAGGTAGCTAATGAGGGTATCGGAACAACCGCCGTTCTCGTCAACTCTACCCAAAATCTCTATATGCAAGACCTCACGTTGCAGAATGCACTCGACTATTATGCCGCTGGTGATGCTGGTCGTGCCGTTTGCTTCCAAGACAAGGGCGACCGTGCTATCCTGAAGAATGTGGCTATGCTTTCTCACCAAGATACTTATTACAGCCAAAACACCAAACAATCGTATTGGGAGGATTGCGACATCCACGGAACGGTTGACTTTATCTGCGGTGGTGGTGACGTGCGTTTCGTGAACACGACGCTCTCTTTGGAACCACGCTCTGCTAATGGAACGGGCGGACGTACAATTACCGCTCCTACCACAACTACGGAATTTGGTTATGTGTTTGATGGTTGCAAGGTGGTTGACTTGGCAGAAGGAAAGGGAGACTGGAACTTCGGTCGTACTTGGCAAAACAATCCTATTTGTATTTATCTGAACACGACGCTCGACGAGAATAGTGCCAATACCTTAATTGACTCTCGCTGGATTGAAAAAGGTATGAACAACAGAGACCCGAGGATATTCGGTGAGTTCAACACGATGGATGAGGCTGGCAACAACATTACGCCTGCTTCCAATATTATCACTTCATACAGAGGACAATTCCAGACAATCCTTTCGGCAGATGCCGCAGAAGCATACGCTTACGACAAGATGTTCACCGACTGGAATCCCGCTTTCTATACCGTTCAAGTGGAAGCTCCTGAAGCAACATATTATGAAGGTGTAGTTTCATGGACACCAGCCAACAATGGTGCAATCGCTTATGCGTTGTTCAAGAATGGTGAATTTGTTGCCGTAGTGGAAGGTACAGATTATGCTATTGAAATCGAAGAAAACGATAAGTTGACCATTCGTGCTGCTAACTCAATGGGAGGATTTGGTCCTGAGGCAGAAGTAATGATTTCTGAACCAATCTCCGAAGATGGTGGATTTGTCGATGGCTTGAATGTCATTGAAAATGCAGAGAATGACGGAGTGGTTTACAATATGCAAGGAATCCGCGTTCAACAAGCCAATAAGGGTGTTTATATCATTAACGGAAAGAAAGTAATCAAGTAATTCTTGGTTATCCTAACTTTCATAATTATGTGGGAGGGAATGAATCTCAGGGTTCATTCCCTCTCTATCTATTGTCAAAATGCAATACAAAAAAACTTTTGGATTTTCTTGCAAAATAGAGTTGGAAGAGAGTAAAAATGGGTTAAAACGCTCCAAATTATACATCTTTCTGAAAAATATAATGAGTTATGACGGAAAATGCATTACTTTACGACCGTAAATATATGCTTCAGGAGTGGTAAAACTATACGTTATGAACATCGAAAATCATGCTTTTTTGCGTAAAATTCATGTTTTTATGCTCAGTTTACGATGCGATAATTTGCCATTGTGTTGATAATCAGTCGATTAATAAAAACCCTCCAGATTTTCATATTTTCGACCAAGTCTAAAACATTTTGAAATAGTGCCTGTTTTTTGGGGGTAAAATTGCGAAATTCCATAACACTTTTGGAAGACGAGTGTTCGTAAGGAGTTGAAGGAAGAGAAAATCAAACTAATGACCTAAGACTTGACATTGAAATGCCTGACCTACAAAATCTCAATCCCTTAGGGAAAGAAAAAAAAGATGAAAATTGTCCTAAAAAAAGACACTTAACTGTTTTGAAAGTTTTAGTTAACTGTTTCTATAGAAATCCTTAACTGTTTCGAAAGTTTTAGTTAAGTGTTACTCAGAGTTGACATTTTTGGCAAGTTCAAGTTGTTTTTGTGCTATAATTGTTTTGTTTTTTCGATAATAATATCTATCTTTGCGAACAACATATATTAAGGAGGAAATAATTATGGTGAAGGGTATTATTTTTGTATTGCTACTGACAACCCCGATGCTAAGTATGGCGAATGAAGAATATCATCCTTTCGTGGAGGATGGGAAAGTATGGACATGCAATTCGTATCAAGCCCTGAACGGTGATGACTTATACTTTTTCTTTGATGGCGACACGATTATCAATGACCATCAAGCCAAGAAGATGTACGTGCAGGACAATGGAATTATACGCTATCGCTATGCACTGTATGAGGAAGACCGTCGGGTATATGGCATTATGGCAGGCAGTGAATCGTCTGACTTAATCTATGATTTCAGCCTTGAAAACCCTGGCGATAAGACTACCGTCAATTATTCCACCTATGAATTGGAATATACCGACTATGTAACGGTACGTGGAAAGCAATTTCGCCGTCTTCATTTGGTACGTTCCACATTTAACGAACAAGTTGTTTGGGTAGAAGGTATCGGCAGTTACAACATTCGGTATCGAGATGGCTACTA
>OCTX012156310.1_pt1 | contig 26879 bp, 17 predicted proteins | sample 1539691 | NCBI WGS metagenome assembly OCTX01 (sample SAMN02144231, study PRJEB22623) | gut metagenome | biome: sheep rumen | host: Ovis aries | place: New Zealand
ATTTGATTCATTTTGGGTGTGGAGTAAAATAAAAAATATACTGATGAACGAGGAGTGACTCACTATGAACGATCGACCTTTTGATGTCATTCTATTACAAAACGCATCGGCAAAAAGCGCTATAATTCTCTCACTCTTTGGCTTGTCATCGTCGGAGATTTCTTTCGAAAAGTCAACTTTCCATTATTTCATATCATCAAAGTGCAAAATAATGTAGACATTTTGTAGACGAAAAAATGAGAGCCCGATATTTATGCGGGCTCCCAGCGTTTTTGCATTATTCGAATTCAATGATGATTCTTTGGTTTGTTGGATATCTTGTGGCTTGTATTATAATCTAACCACTAAATCTGTATATATTATTCAACTTATCCTCTTTTACCAAAAATAATTTGGTCAATAGTTGGTCATTCAATGTTGCATGATAAATGACATGGCTTGTGTAATCAGAGGCTTCTTCTGTGCTGACAAAGAAACAAACTATGGTTTTTTGTTAGCTGGATTGATACTCAAATTGCGCTTCACCCGTTTCTAATTTGAAGATTGATAATGGTTTCGCCGCATGAGCTATATAATTTAATGATTCACACATTTTTCTATTTATGCCGTTTTCCTTGTTAACATAATAGAACAGAGGATATTCATCAGATACATTCGAGTCTAGTGCAGGAAACTTGACTATTATTTCCGGGCTTTTGCCTTCAATACCAACTCTTTGGAAATTATAAGCCGTAAATGACATTTGCATGTATTCCTCTGGAAACCAAGCACAAGTAATTTGCTTTTTTACGGTTTGATAATTTATTTTATCATCTTTTTGCCATTCAACCAAGTTTCTATTGAACTGATTCAATAAAGCACAGAAAGTCTCTTCGCAACCGTGGAAAGTACCACTATTCCTAGGGAAATAGTATTTATACTGTACTCCATTAATTAAATTGCTCTTTATTATAGGCTGGAGTTCCTCATCACACGAAACCGAAGATGACACAACAATAATTGACGCTTTTTCTTCAACATTACTCTCTATAACTTTCATATCATCAATCGAGATGTATGAAGCATATTTACCGGCTTGTTTCGCACTAAGAAGAACTTTACAAAACCTTTGAATTTTTTCTATCTCATCATCCGATATTGTTTTGTCATCTGCAATAAGAGCTTGTGCCATTAAACTTAGTTTCTGGATATCTTCTACAGACAACTCATGTAAAGCTTTTTCAACATCCTTCCCATACAAATGCTTTTGAACATCTAACAACTCATACATGCACTCACGACATTTAAATTCTAAAAGATGATTTTGAGATTCTTGTTCATGATATACTAAATCTTTTTTATACTCTCTAATAATGATAACAATGGCTAACACACATATGCAAATTGATATAATGGCAGAAAAAATCAATATCATTGCCAACTCTGTCGTATCTTTTATTGAAGATCCTAAAAATATGGGCAATAATACATAAGTAGACCCAGCTACCATGAAAACAACAGTTGCTATAATGCCCATATTGTTAACAATTAAATGCTGTGTTTTTTTCATATTATTTATTTCTTTCCTGTCTAGGCTACTCATCATTCTCATCCTCAGCCGGATCTAAATACTCATATTTTTTCCCTTCAAAATTTGTAATTTCATATTTATTTGCCGATACTCTACAAATCGAAGATGTCGGCAATAAAACATGTCCTCCACCATTGGGAATATTAAAGCAAAACAAAGGCATAGCTAAGCCCGATATTTTGTCATATAAATTTCGAACAATTTCTATTCCCCTTTTTACAGGTACTACAAAGTGTAAATCTCCTTGAACAGGATCAGTCTGAAACAAATAATACGGTTTAATTCGATGTTCAACAAGATTTTGCCACAAAGCCCCCAGTTTCTCCTCAGAATCATTGATTCCCTTCAAAAGAGGTGTTGAGGCCAGACATATCACTCCTTGATCTACGAGCCGTGTTATCCCTTCAAGCGTTTCTCCTGATATTTCAATTTTCGTATCTATGTGTAAAACAAAATATATAGCAAACCTATGACGATAATGCCTAAGAATCCTTAACAGACTATCTGTAATTCTATAGGGAATCGATATCGGCATCCTAGTATGAAATCTTACTATCTTAATACTTTCTATAGCATTAAGTGATGATAGCCATGCCATCAAGTCATCATCTTGTAACGTAAGAGGATCTCCACCTGAAAAAATAACTTCATTTATTTCTTTATGTTTTCGAAGGTAATTTATAACTTCCTCTTTCTGAGATGGTGAAAGAATAGAGTCACATTCCCCAACATATTTTTTTCTGAAACAATATCGGCAAAATGATCCACATCTATTTGATGGAAATACCAATACTTTAGTTGGATAACGATGCACCAGCCCCCTTACAGGCATGTAATTAGCATCCGCATTGACGTCATCAAACATTTTTTCATTTGATATTAACTCTTGATCAGACGGAAGAAATTGTTTTTTCAGCGTATCAGCAAACTCCTTACTTTCAGCCATTATTAAACATAGATGCGGAGATATTTTCATTCTGTAAATCGATGTGGCTTTTTCTAACCTACTTATCTCTTCATTTGACAAATCTAATATCTTGCTTAATACACTAACATCCTCTATACAATTAGCATATTGCCAATTCCAATCCGTCCACTCAGATTCTTTGACATTGCTCCAAATATCATACTTTTTATATTTATCCATTTCTATTTCCCTGGGTTAACAAAACTTATTCTACAGACATACTGTGCCACTACATCTCTCTATACTTTTATCATCCAGTTATCCAGCTATATGCATTTCACTATATCATCCTTCAAATACATTCATTTCTTAATCCGATTCTTCCTTCTGTACAGATAATGATCTTTTATATCTTAGGATATCACACAAATCGCTTTTTTCATATCCATAAGGAATATATGGATTATCGTTTGCCAATATTGCCTCCGATGCCAATAAATCATTTCTAGAGACTTCGTAAGCATCGCATATTTTGATGCTTCCAGAAAGTTTATGTATTTGTTTATCAAAGTAAACCTCTGGCTGTTCATTTTCGTTTCTCAAAATACTTGGGCAAATTATAAATTTGCCAAATCTAGAGAATGCCTGTTCAAATATCGTTAGATTCGTGTCATTCTGTGGATGCATCGTAGTCATTCGGCAGGGATTAATAACAACACAATCCTTTTGTGTATGTATTTTTGAATAAAAGCTATTATCACCAATAGCTATTCTATACCAATATGAATTCTCTGAACTAATACCCTTAATGATTCTTATTCCAATTATGTTATCCTTATCATCATTTCCATATTTCTGTTTCCATTCATCAAAAATTTTCAATCCAGATTCATTCCTAAATACCAAAGATAAAATAGGAGGATAGTTTGGATAAATTAGAAAATATGAACCACACCATTCACTTATATCCCATAATGGGATGTTGATAATATCAGACATTATTATTTTATCGTTATTGTACTGCTGCGGTGCGAAATCTGATGGTTTTCCATAAACAACCTTTTCAGCCTTATGTTCTTCTGTTTCACACGAGGCATTTTCCTCATGTAAAATAGCTTTTCCCTTTCTAACTAATGGTTCCTCCTCATACTCATTCAATAAATTCTCATAAGAAAACATTTTAGAGCCAAATGTGGAAAAACCATGGAACAAACTATCTGTAAACACTGCTGCTCGTGCCAAGACAAATTCGTTCTCAATCATCTCTTTTAATTTTAGAAAATCCTCATTAGTACTCAATATTGCAGAGATAATAATTGAGATTATTTCTACAAGCTTTCTCGATAGGAGTTCATGTGCATTCTGAAACTCAGGATTACAATACTCTGAGATTTTTATTGACATATATGTTGGGTTTTCATTGCCATATCCTATCTCTATTGAGAAGCCGGGTTTGTTTAGCTTCATTATCTCAATATCAAAAACACTTGCACGCGAGATAATTTTGTTGTGAAAACCTGTACCTAAAAAGCATTCTAACGTAGCTAGTAATGTAATTGCAAACTCAATGGCAAACAAATCATTATCTGAGTGAACAATAAAGTTACATCCCATTATTCGGGATTGGAGGACACACTTCTCTTCAAATCCATACCATGGTTCATACCTAATCTGATTCCATGCAGGCTGGTTAGCCCACATCTTCATGTATTTGTCTACTTCTTCTTTATTCCCATTATATTCTCTCAGCAAATCCTCGTCATAGTATCCAAGTTCATATCTACAGGCTATGGCTGATAGATAAAGACCTTTCCTTAAAAGATATTTAGGCAATTTACCAATATGGGATAGTTTATTAACTGGTGTCTTAAAAAGTAAAAAAGAGAACAGCGCATCATAATTATTCTCATCCTTTGGTATTGTCCCAGGATACGCTTCTCGTGCAATCAATTCTATGAGATGCATTTCTGAAGAAAATAAAACTCTTCCTTGCAGCAGTTCTATCCATTTGAGTTCGTTTGCAGAAATAGCAAAAAACGGTGTAATTACCCCCTTCTTCATGTATTCATTAAGGCAATAGGTTACAACATAATAATAATAATTCCTTGCTGCCCAATATAATCCAAGCTTTAAATACAGATAACCCATCCAATAAATAGTTTCCATGAGACTGTCTTTATTAGCTTCATTATAAAAGCACAAAACCGCCTTACTAAAATGTGAAAGTGCCTTATAAGGTTCTGAATCAATAAGCTGTCTCCCCCGCATTACGTTCATCTTTGCCACTTCTGAATCATGTTTTTCCTTTGAAAGTCTGCTTACTAACAAATCAAATAGCTGATCATAGTTTGTTGCTTTTTGATAGACAGGAACGCTTTGAACCATCTTTGCAATAATATCTATAGCAACTTCCAAACTATTCTCACTCTTTTGAACAATGTCGATATAGTCGTTAACAATGTCATCTACAGAATCTCCGCGGGCAATACGAATCATCTGAAAACTGGTTCTTGCAGCAAGAACGGTGTGCGGCTTATTTTCATCACTCAGTAGAAATTCATATATTGATTCAATGGTTTGTCGATGTTGATCTAAATCAAATGCAGTCTCCTGCTCTCTCATTTTAATAGAAAACAGATTTAGCCAAAGTGTACAGAGTTTCTCAAAAAGATAAATGGTCCTTTCTTTTACTGCAATGGTTTCAAAGTTCAGATAATATTCATAAAATCGTCTTGTTGAGTGATACCACCAATATATTGTCCAAGCACTTTCATATAGCGCATCAGCTCGGTCAATAAGCTTTCCATATTCTTTTGCCAAACGATTATAACGATCTATGCGGGAAAGTGTTTCTTGCTCACTGATTTCCAGTTCGCGAGAAAGGATTACACTTCTTCTAGCGTAATAAATAATCTCCGACGATTTCAGAGTACTTATGTCTCTCAAAACGGTTTCAATTTCGATGAGTTCCTGTTTTCGTCTATAGTCTTTTTCTCCTATCCTCTTTTCGTCAACAAGATTTTCAGATAATCCAAGCGTTTTAACAGCAATCTGTCGATTCACATCTTTTTTGAAAACTACGTCAAGCAGCCAGTCCATACTAAGTATTCGGATGTCAATTCCGTATTTTTCACGGAGATCATCTTCCATGTCTGCCCTTTTCTTATCAGATATCAGTTGATTTGAGATGAAAAAAATTTTTGTATACTTTCGCCCTTTATCATTTGTCCTTACAATCTTTTCGACATCAGATTTTACTTTGGATTTCCAATCAGATTTTGAACTTATTGCAAATGCCCAGCGCTCAGATCCAGATTTATTTCCATACCCACAAAGCCAATTCTCTGTGAGTTGTTCAGCAACAGGATAGGTTTCTGTATCCACCTTACTATCCCCTCCACCTGTGGGTCCTGTTTGAGGCAATAAGTTAGGGCATATCTCCACTTCTAAAATGGCCTTACAAAATCTTTCAAAATCCTTCTCTTGGCTATGACTTGAAATCTTACTTAGATGATATTCTAAAAAATCTCGTCCCAAACTAGCTTTTTTTATTATGGTTGAATCAGAGAATTGATCCGGATGCCATTTTTTATAAAGTTCTTTTGCATCATTCATCATGAAGTTCACCGCCTATAGAGAATACTATCATCGTCACTATACTTGTCAAAAAATCTTTACATTATCCTACGCCGCCTTTTCCGTTCTTAAAAATATGAGTGCACTCAATGGGATCGTTTTGCACATAAAACTCTACTAGAGAATTGTTTATCCCCTCAACTAACAGGCGGTTTAGATATAATATACTTCGACTTCTTTTTTCCCGCACACCAAGGACACCCTTGACCGGCTAATAACGCATGTGGTGTCTTTAGTATCACACAGCCACACTTCATACATTTACATTTCAAATGCACATGTGTTGATCTATATTCTTCTAATACGATTATCTGCGGTTGGCTTTCTTTAACCCTATTAATAAATTCCTCATGTGTCAACCGTTGACTCGACCCACGTCTTTTATTATAGCAAGAAGGGCACCCATGTCCTTTCAATAAAGTATTAGGTTCTGCCTCCCACTCATTCTTGCAAATCGTACACCTGCATCTTATTTTACTATGTGCGTTAGTATAATCACCTAATATCTCAATATTAGGATTAACTGAACTCATTTCCGCACGAAATAGGTCCGTATCCTTCTTTAGGCTTCCCGAACATTTTAGACAGCTTCTGCTATGAAGCAGTCCTCTCGGATCTACCGTATTCTCAAAACCACATATATTACATCTATATTTAACACTAACTACAGATGATACATAATCTGATATAACCGTGATGTTTGGATTAACTTCAGCTACCTTCTTCCTGTACTCCTCCGGTGATATTTTTCTGGATTTAATATAAGCCACCCGTCTGTAGTAGCGCCACTGATCTTCTGAAACAGTAACCTTCTTATCGACACGAGATAGCAAACTCATAGCCAGCTCTTTCAATTCACTAAAATTCTTCTCTTGTGCAAGATCTTCTTTATATACTATCAGATCCCCATATCCTTCTGGGGCAGCTTCTCCAGTAAACAAATATAGTACAGTAGTTAAATGAATCCCTTTATCAGCACAAAGTCTTACTTTTTCTCTATCATTTTCAATTTTCTGTTTATGGACATACCATACACCTGGCTCTATTGCATATTTTATTTCAGGTATAAATATATCCAATTCTTTTCCTATTGCACTTCTGTCTCGAGAATGCACCTCGTTAAAAACATCGCGAAACACGTGTAAAATAAACTGTTCAACAAATGAAGTACCCGTATGTGCGCACGATGGACATCCTTGGCCATTAAGCAATCGTACTGGTGCAGAATACCATGTATTACCACATTGATTACATAAGCATTTTATTTTTGTATGTAATCCATCATAAGGTTCCAGCGGTTTTACAAATGGGTTAACTTTCAACATTTCAGAGATAAACTCTTCTGGACTTCTCTTTAAATTACCTGCACAATTCGAACAACCAATTCCTCGTACAAGTCTGGCAGGCATGCTTTCCCATTCATAACCACATATTCTACAACGGCATTTTATTGGCAAATTATACCCATTATAATCACTTATCACGTCAATATTCGGGCTGTTTTGTGCCAGCCTGGCCAAAAACTCGTTTTCTGTAATCCGGCTTTGTTCTCCTCTTCTTTTATGATAACAGTTACGGCACCCTTGACCCTTCAATAAATGTCCGGCTGTTGTTGACCACACACGCCCACAAGTGCTGCACCTGCATTCAACTTTTTGGTTATATCCATTATAATGTCCAATAATCTCAATCGTTGGGCTAATGTCTTGAATTTGTTTTCTAAATGTTTCATCTGTCCATTTATATCTCATTTCTATTCATCACAGCCTCATAACTACTATAGTGCTAAAGACACAACTGGAATATAGACAGTTTTTAACATTCTACCTAGTTTTTTTGTATCTATGCTCTAAAGACACTTAATGAAATCAAAAAAGAGCAGCACAATTCGGCTACTCCCTCTACTATCTTTCGATAAACTACTCGAACGGAATCATACTGCATTTGCATTCCCTCTTATGCAAACCTCAAAACTATGAATCTATTATACTCTTCAAGGATTATAGGTGCAATGACAATTCTATATCGTCAAGTCTATGTAGCCCCCTGCAGTACTACTATTCAGATTTTTCAACCATCAGTCGAATCCACATGAGAAAAAACCTTACTGACTCTTCAGTTTTATTCTGAAAAACCGTAAGGTTAAATATCGTAACATTTTTCTTATTCGAACTCGTTTATCCCCGTCACTGGGAGAAGTATCAAATGAAGCTTTATTTAGTCTCTACCCCTTATTATCACAGCAGCACGGAAGGAAATGCTATGGGAACTGTTTGCAATACTCTGACGCAGCTCATTCTTTTTTGTCATATCCATGTCAATAATTGTAGCTACAGCATCAAGAACAGCAAAATCCCCTATCAGACCAAGACCTTTGGCATGAGAAAAGGGACTCCCAATAAGCATATTTTCCACAGCATCGCCAAACTCATTAAGGTCCTCCGCAAATTGCCACTCCTCAACTGTAGTAGAACCAGTATAAAAAGCATGCCGCCCAACACCACTATCCATAAGCACATTTCGATGCCTTCCGCATGCCCCAAGCGTGCGTTCATGTAACACATTAGCACTATGATAATTCATATTATAGCCATGTACATCTTTGTAAAATACTCCATATGCTCCAACTGATGGACAAATTGCATCATATAAAAGGCCATTATTATAACCTGACTTCTGAAAAAATGGCCTTTTATTCAAAAGATAATACTGCCTCATATCAACTTTGAAACTATCTGTTATTTTTTTATATGTTGCTTTTTGTTCATATTTATTTTGTAAACAACAAATGCGCATTTCCTGCTTATTTATGCAAATTATTAGCAAATCTGCCAATTCGCATTTAACGGTATGTTTATGGTCTTTACTATAAAAAAAGGAACTACCCAATATTTCATTAAAGCTCACAAAAGATCTTGAACCATGGATTACATTACAACGTACTGTAGCAAGGCTATGAGAATTAGCAAAAGCTTTATTAAGGGCTTCAAACAGCTTCTTCTCGTTTACCATGCCTGCTCCGATTTTTCTTATTTCTGCTTGAAAATTCTTAGTTAATTCAGCTCCCAATGACATAATCAATGTAATCTCCTCAAATAGTCACAATACCTAACATGTTTACCTATACCAGATTTATTCAAATTACAATCTAAGCCACTTTTTATAGGCTTTCCTTGCTCTTTCCGTACGTTATTTAATTGAATATATTCCTGAAGTCAACTGTCTAACCTTGTTGACTCCAGCTGGTTCTAGATAAGCACAACCTTGCCGGTTAGTTCATCTTTCCTAAGAATATCGCGACGGTAACTACCGACAAACTTCTCGGTTTCGATATCCGTCAGAAAGAGATTCAGCGTATCGCCCAACTCCTAGATATTCTCTTCTTGTGCCTGCCACTTTGAAAAATCAAATTCTTCATGCAGCCAAACATCACGTATATTCACTTCTTTCAGTTTGCCGAGTTTTTCCCATGACTGGTCTCCTATTTCTTCTCACCATAGGGAGCACGACCTTCAGCTACCAATATTAACGGTTGCTCAGGAATCTCATACTTAATAGTTTTTTTCTTTTTCAAACGCTCATACAGTACACTTCCGACAGTCTCCATAACCTGTTGCATCATTTCAGGATTAGTGAACAATCTCACAAAGAATTCATCATTCTGTTCATACCTCTTGGCTGCCATATTTGGGAAGTCCTTAGTGAAGAGAAGCATGAAGGTCTTGAAATCATTATTCCAGGCATAGCTTTGCCACTTTTCCTGAGAAGCATAATCATTTTCCATCTGCACAAGCACCTTATCCATCTCAGTAAAATTTGTGCCATAACAATCATTGATTTTGTCAATCAGGACGGTAAGCGGATCTTTTTTCGGTTCCTTACGGCCAGCCTCTCCGGTAATTGGAACAAAACCTCCCTCAGAGCTTTCAAGTTCAATAGCACCATCAAAATCCTTTTCCAGACGATATTACTCGAGCAGCACCTTGTCATCCACATTCACACGTTCCGTTCCCTGTTTCGGCAACTGCATGGCGAGGAATTTCGCATAAACGCTAAACTTATGGATTGCTATATCAAACAGCCTACAAACCTGAGTGACAAAAGCATAGATACGATTAAAACGATTAAGAGTAGTTTTGAACAGATCCTGCCGTTTCTGTGCCAGTGCGTCAAAACGGTCAAGAGCAGGTTTAATAGTCCCCTGAAGCCTACCCAGATCACCCGCCGTCTGCTCTTTCGCCGAGTAGAAAATATTAGCAAACTTATCGATTTCTGCCTGCTGGTAAACCCGGAAATCATCAAGCGTGTTCTTTAGATCGTAGATGATGTTCGGATCGTTCTCCTCCAGTAGAACAGTCTCTTCGTAAAATGGTTCAAAAGCTGCTTTGATCTCATCTGCTGTATTTACAAAATCAAGAACAAAGGTATCCTGCTTGCCCCTCGCTGTACGATTAAGCCTTGACAGCGTTTGCACAGCCTTCACACCTGATAGCTTCTTGTCCACAAACATCGTGTGAAGGAGTGGTTCATCAAAAGTATAGAAACGTTAAAAAGTATCAAGCGGCAAGTCGCTTTGCCACAGGGAGTCTAACCGTTGCTTCAATGTTAAATGCCTACCGGTAAAGAGCCTTGCTGAAATGGCGCATCATCATCAAGAATGTGCGAGCTCACAATGCGGCTTCCTGCGTACATGAGATACTTCACGCCGCTTGCTACTGCCATCTCCTCGGCAGCCGCCTGCTTTGCCTTTACCACGGTATCATCGATCTTATTATCTCCCTTGACCTCAATCAACTGATAGGAACCGTCCGCCATCTTCGCCAAGAAGTCAGGATAGTACTGACGGATTCTGCCCGATTCAGGATCATAGTAGTGCACCGAAAGATCGCCCTGATTGGATGTGAACATTCCAGTGAAGTAGACCTCTGCGACCTTCTCGCTCGTGATGTACTGCATAAAGCATTCCTTCTCAGGAATAGAATCGAAACAGTAAGTGTCGGCGTGGAAACTCTTCCTAAGCTGTTCCGGCGTGAAGCCTTTATACTTGTTCGTGATAACAAGGTCGTCCTTTGCGGAGAATTCATAGTAACCGGCACCCTTCGGCTCACGCAGCAAAACCAACTCCTTGTCCTCGGTCTTCAGTTCCGAAGTGATGTCAAAGAGAGCATGGAACACAGTCGGGATGATATAGTCATCAAGAACAGCATTATAGTGGTTGACTGCCTCAAGAACCGTTTCTATTCCATCTACGGATTCATGAAGAATTCTCGCAGCGAGAATGCAGGAAATATTCAGATACCTTGCAACTTCTCCAGCGAGAGAGAATGCACTAAACTTCATATTTTCCTGGAGATAATCAATGTTCTTTTCCTTTACCGTGGTATCGCGGGCAAGACTATCTCGCTCGTACATAACGCTGGCGTACTTGGAGAGGTCTGCGTCTACCAACTTGAAATCCACAGGTTCAGAGTATTCTTTTTCATGGAGAGTATAATCGTGCCATACACGCTTGAGGGTAATCGTCCGTGGAGGCGGCAAAACACGCACCTGATATTTATGACGGTCGGCATTAGACGGATTCTTGATGTCTTTGATCTCCATATTGAAGTTCTTATGGAGCTCATCGTCCAGCGTGTCATAGTTCTCTTTTGAGAGGAATACCGTAGCTGTCAGACGATCGTCTGTGATCGCACGGAGGCAGCGCATGGTAGCCTGCAGTACGAATATCTTCGACTTAGGACTGCGGAAAAGAGCCACAGCAAACAACGAACGGCAGTTCCAACCTTCTTTTCCCTTCTCGACAAGAATAATGAACTGCTTCTCATTGCCTTCCGTACCTGGAACATCGAGGTTATTGAAGTCCCTGATGTCATCATTCTTCGTGTACTTCGCATCTCCGACATTTAAGAGAATTTTTGATGTAGGTATTCCAAGTTTTACAAGTATCTTCTCAAGAGCAGGTTTAACCTCTGTAGCCGCTTCTTCAACACCTGCAGCATAGACCGCGAGTTTCGGATTCAATCCCTCATAAGTCTTGCCGCCATATCTTTCCCAGAATGTAGTAACCACAGCGGTAAGAAATTCATTGCTTTTTACATTCTCAAAACCGATAGGATCTGCATCCTTCAAGAAGCCGTTCCATATTGATTCACGCAGACCGTAAGCATAGACCACCTCCGGCAGGAGCTGATTCTTAACATAAGGTGTACCTGTGTAGTTGTAGCAAGCGACAATGGATGTATTCGCCGCAAGCAGGTTGATTGTGTCACGAAGACTCGTCTTATTCGCTCCGCTCGACCTGATCTGCTTCTCAAGGTCTGCACCGAAGAGATGATGGGCTTCATCAACATAGACTCCAAGTTGGGGAAGTCTGCATAGTTTCTTAAAGCGCTGGTTATCCATTAGCGTGGTATCATCCCATGCATCGTCCTCGTCATCATCGCCGCCAACACCATAGACAGCGGAAAGCAGGGAGCCGGAACCGTTAAAAAGCATCTGACCGGGCGTCTCTTCCTTACGCTTTTTCTTTACAATGATTTTCTGTGTGTTAGAGATGATGATGTTGAAATCAGAATCATCAATCGTATGCAAAATAGTACCTGTCTCTTCCAGGAAATGGAACTTAATATTTGAATCAAGCACACGAGCATACTCAGGTGGTACAACTTTCGTCTTGTCAAAGGTCATGATTTCACGTAGTGACTGAAGCACGGTCTTATCAGGCGCGAACACGAGCGCATTGTGACAGAAACGCTTGTCCCTCGGATACTTCTTCGCAAGAAGAAATTCATAGAAGATACAGGTTGCCATGAGGATGGTTTTTCCAAGACCCATCGTGAGCGCATAAATGTAGTTCGGATAGTCCTCACGGTATTTCTTCATCTGCTTGAAAAGTGTATCGGTTTGTTTCTCGGTCGGAGCATCAAAGAGCCGGATTTGTCCGTTCTTCTCCAATGCGTAATAAGACGCATCAGAAAAACGTTCTCTCTTGTGACGCCAGTCATCGAACATCTCGTAGACCTGCTTGTTATTCATAAATTCCTTTACGAAGACGTACATCTCTAAAGCCTCAAACTGCGGTTTGCGCAGAAAGGCGTGCGGATTCTCCCCGCCATCGTTGTAAGCAAGGAACTTCCTCGTGAGGCCATTATAACGGGAACGAATCTTTCCACGGTTCGAGGTGTAGTAGTACCACAGTTGCTGATTAAAGGAAAAATTCGGATCAAATTTCACAGCCATTTAACGCACCTCCAATTCCAACGACTCCGAGAGCAGGTCTGTGATTTTTACCTTGATAGTGCCACAGCCTTCCGGGATGTCGTAAATGCCCTTAACCATCTCATTCTTACCCGGAACATCGGTTACGGTGGGCTGCATGACTACGCCATCGTAGTTCCAGTCAATCATGATGGAATCAACAAGCTGATGCCAATCCTCTATATACTCTTTCTGGAGAGAGAGTTTCTGCATTAGGTTCATCGGATAGAATGAGCTGATGATGAGCTTACTACCTTCACGAACGATCTCTGCCTCGGAGTCACGCTTTAACTGAAGGTCAGCTTTGTCGCGAAGGATATCCGTGATCTGAATATCAATCTTGTAGTCTGTCAATTCCTGTTCCAGTGCACCTTTCAAATCAGGCTCATGTCCCATGCAGACGATGGTAATCCGCTCCACAGGCTGGTTCGGATTCTCTTCCTTACGCTTCTCATAAGACTTATACGGAAGGTTAGCAAGAAGTTCCTTCAAGTCAGCTTTTGTAGCAATGCGGTTGACAGGCATAATCTTTATCATTCTGCCATCCAACTCACCGTCCCAGACATCGCTTTGTGGGAACGGCTGAATTTCCAAGGCAGCGATCAGAAGGTCACGGGCTTCCACAGGATTTCGGAAGAAGTCGTAGTTATTTACGTTATAGACTTCAAAGCCTGTGTATTTCACTTCCTCCAAAGCGGATGTATCTATTCCCTTTTTCTTAAAGAAATCGATGACCTTGCTTCGATCTTCGGCATTCAGTTCCGCGTTTCCGTTTGCGCTTGCAGCAGCAAGGTAAGGAGCAGGCTCCTCAGCCACCCTCGAAAACTGCGACTTTATCATGTCGTAGGTCACAGGCTTATGGGTAGGCTTCAATTCGGCAGCAATAGAAAGCAGGCGCTTGGTAGTCGTCTGAATCGCGCCGAGATTGATATCCGCACCTATAAATCTTCTGCCAAGTTTCATGGCAACAGCCTGAGTAGTACCACTACCCATAAAACAGTCAAAAACCAAATCTCCAGGGTCTGTAGCTGAAAGAATAATTCTTTGCAGCAGAGCCTCCGGCTTTTGAGTTGGATAGCCACTATTCTCAGCCGCTGTAGGAATCTGCTGGAAAGACATGATATCTCCCCAGACATCTGACAAAGCTCTATCGTTGGCCAGCTCGGTCACATAATCTGAAAGTTCATCAAGAGTTTCGATTTCTGCTAACTGTGCTTTGACAGACTGATAAGAAAGGACATCTCCCCAGACATCCCCATAGGGCTTGCCTTTTTTTATAACATCATCAAGGTATCTGCGTTCGCCACGTCCATCAAAATAGCGTCTTCCATTTTCGTCTACCTTATTAAAACGTTTCAAATACTTCTTTGACTGCTTTTGGAAAAGTTTATTATACTTGACACGCCCGATATTCTTTGCGTAATAAAGGATAACATCATGGCCGCGAATCCAGTTTTGAGCCTGAGACTTAAATCCAGAAAGAACAGTGATGTCCCATATGATTTCTCTCCGGAAGTTATTCTGACCAAAAACCTCATCCATTATTTGCCTGACATAGTGGGCACGCTTCTCGTCCATATGCACATAGATGCTGCCTGTATCAGCCAACAGTTCACGGCAAAGAAGAAGTCTCTCATAAATAAACTGAAGATACTCGTCGTTCGTCCATATATCGGTGTACTGTTTCTCTTCAAACGAAGTCGCATCTGAAGATGCTTTAGATCCACGCACGTTAATTTTTTTCTTATAATCGGCCTTGCTGTCAAATGGAGGATCAATATAGATTAAATCGATTTTCCCACGAAACTCTTTGAGGAGATGACTCATAACCTGTAGATTGTCACCCCAGAAAATCTTGTTGATCCAACCGTCCTGTGTATCTCCGTAAGATTCCCGTAACTGTGCAGGGTAATACTGTGTGGAACGATATGGGCGCTTGCCCGTCCAGCGAAGTTCAGGGAAGCCCTTTATTGTGGGTCTTTGTTCAAATTCAAAAGTAAGCTGCTCATCCATTGTGTTTGTCCTCCATTTTATCGTTTGTTGCGTCATATCCGTATTTTGCGGCTATTGTTTTTATTTCTGCTGCTCTGATTGGAATGAGCTGCCGTTCATTGTATAAATCTCTTCCAAGCAGACCGTGAAGTATGATGTATTTATCTGTTTCAAGCAGATTCGGATTCTCACTTAAAAGAGCGTTTACTCTTTCCAACATGGCTGGTTCTGTCAGCTGTGCCAATGTCGAATCCAAGTCCATTTCACCTGCATCGTGAAGTTTCTTTAGGCTGCTTAACATTCCAAGCCAGTGATACAGAACTTTCCGTTTCTCGGCATCAGCCTCTTCCTGCGTCATTTTAGATCGGGCATGGGGCAGTTTCACCTCCACTTCTGTTCTTGTCTTTGATTGTGCAAGGACCGCATCTGCTTTCAGTTCCTTTGATGTCAACGCCTCTTTTGTTCGACGATAAAACGGTACAATATGCTCATGCCACACATTCGGAAGTACCTCGTAAAAGAAGGTGTCAACAGCTCTATCAATGATGATTTCAGTAGCGTCCATCGCCGTATCCCGGACGGTGTCTTTGATGTATTCCTTTACTGTTGATCTCGTCCTAACGGGAGATGCAGGCGGCATTGAAGTTCTCTGCTGAACCATTGCTGTGTTTTCCACATAGTGCTTCAGCTCCCTCAGAACCCTGTGAGGCTTACGATTCATAAGACGGCCGTATTCATCGATAAAAGCCTCGTCACTTTTCCATTTCGCAAAAAGCTCATCATCGGGAATAATATAAATGATATTATCTTTTCTAACTCTGTGTTCAGCCATATCATTGCCCTTTATTTATTCTTGCAATAGTATCGGAAGTCACACGCATTGCAGACCTTCGGGTCCTCGGCACAACGGTGGAAATCCTTCTTCATGATCTTCTTAACCGTATCATCGAATACCGCCATCGTCCCTTCCACAGCGGTCTTCGTGTACGGATAGGTGATGGTCGGCACTCCGCCATCCTCGCCAGTATAGTAGATGTGCATCTTGCTGACCTTCTGCCCAGTACGCTCCTCCACAAGGTGAGCATAGATATGGAGTTGTCGCCTATATCTCTCAAGCCTTTCGCGCATCTTTTCCATATCCGGTTTGCGTTCAGCTTTGAAGTCAACGATTTCTACCGTGTCTCCCTCGCCGCGAATAAGGTCAATCTTTCCTTCGATGATGTAGTCCGGCTTTACCAAAGAAACATCGACCTCTGCCTGCTGAATCTGCGACCAATCACCATGTTGTCTGTCCACATAGTGCAACACTTGTTTCAGAGCTGCCTCACGCTGCGGACCAGCAAGGTAAGTGTGCTCGGTCTTTGACAGTGACACATAGTTGGAATCGAACCAGCGCCTCACATTTTCTTCGGTAATCGTTTGTTCCTCATGCCGAATTGCTGCTCGGTGTATATCCTCTATCGTTTCATGAACAAGCGTACCAAAGAGCATAGCGTTCGCACGAATGGGCATGAATTCAAGTTCCTTATAGAACTTATATTGAAGGGCACAGGTTTCGTAAACTGTGATATGTGAAGTGAACGAGTAGGTATTCTTGATGTTCACATCCTTTATAGGTTTGAAGTCAAATTCTTTTATATCGAATCCAGGGCTGTTGACCGATTGCAGTTCCCCGTATATGTCCCTGAAGTAGTTGCTGGGCGTCCGCTTGTCCTCACAGCAGGTCAAGATCAGTAAATCCTGTGCTCTGGAGAAGGCCGTGTAGTAGAGACGCCAGAAATCAAAGAACTTCGTGACCTCATACGGCTCAAACGCGGGACGCTTGAAATAGCGTTCTTCAATCTTCATCATAAGATCGTTCGTGTTCTTCCTCGGCACATTCGCCAGGGAATCCACAAGGACAATGGGAAACTCCATGCCCTTGGACTGGTGAATAGTGAGGAACGAAACACAACCGCTCGGCGCATATTCCGAATCATCCTCATACTCTGTAATGCCGCCGTCAAAGAGCAAACGGAGATACAGATTAAAGAGTATCTCGGTGTTCTGATCTATACGGCGTTTACCGCGAAATTTACCAGCATCCAAGACGTCCACTCGGTGGAGGTACTCAAACTTACCAATTATCTGCGTTAACTTTGCGATGTTTCGTGCTGGACGGATATCAACCACACCAACATCCATCTCTGTATCGAGAATCCCTGCAAAAGGCTGGAATTCAAACAGTTGATACATTAGTCCGCAGTAAGCGTAGTCCGTAGCGCCGGTCAAACTAACATGGTCTTTGCCACGGCGACGTATCCATTTAAGAAGCTCTGCGTTCTCCGGCTGCGTCAAATACTCATTTGCCGTCATAATGCAGTTTCGATAGTAGGTCAGATGATCCGTCTGGAGGAATGTGTAGTCACCATTCTCCAAGCCCTGTATGTAGCGCGGGAACATCAGCATGAGACAGCCAAGAGCAAGCCGTATCTCGTCACGCTGGAAGAACATGTCCGAACGTGGTGAATAGACATTTATATGGTTGTCCTCAAGGAAGCGGGCAAGAGCTGTAACTCTCGGATGCTTCACCGAATTAAAGAGGAATGCTATTTGGTTATAGTCTGTAAGTTTACCGGAGGCTTTCAGGTCGTTGATGAACTGCAGGATTCTTTCGTGCCACTCATCTGTATCATCTACACCTGCGAGTTTCACAACCGCAGGACTGTGGAGAGTGGTTCTTTCGTGTGGTTCGATTCGTTTATCGTATCTGAAGTTGTCCCACCGGAACTTGAATTTCGCGCCGTCCGTTGTAGCCATCCACTCGTTGTAGAAATCAACAATATCGCTGTTTGAGCGGTAGTTAATAACCAGAGGAATGATGCGGCACTCTCCGTCCGCGAACTTTTGTGGAAACTCCAAGATATTACGGATAGTCGCGCCCCGAAAGCGGTACAAACCCTGATCGTCATCACCGACCACGCAGATATTCTTACGGTCACCAGCGAGGAGAAACACAAGCTGCTCCTGGATGAAGTTCGTGTCCTGGTATTCATCCACCATGATGTGCGTGATCTTGGAGCGAAGTTCCTCTATAATCTCTGGGTTATCTTGCAGGAGATGGAAGGCCTCAATCTGGATAGACGAGAAGTCCATTAGATTGGATTCCGTCAACAGGGCCCGGTATTCCTTCAACATCCGTCCGAGGGCGGCAATTGACATGTCGGAGTCAGACATAAGTTCCTCCGGCGTCACCAATTCTTCGGAGAGGTTATTCACATAGTTGCAGATAGCCTCTGCCTGTTTCCATGAGCCACCGTTCGGCAAGGTAATCTCTACCTCTGGGATATTCCGAAAGCGATAGATATTCTGAAACACCATATACTGTTGGTCAAAGGCATCGAGAAGGCGATAGTTCCTGCGAAGCCTCGTATACTCCAGATGCTCCTTAAGGATTCGGAGACACAGTGAATGAAACGTCCCAATATACATTTCGTTGATGTTTGCAACAATCCCACGGTCTGACAGTTCATTCGTGATTCTCGTTATCAGTTCCTTGGCGGCTTTCTCAGTGAAGGTCGCAATAAAGATGCTTTCCGGTTTAACCCCGCATTCCTCTATGAGATAAATCGTACGTTGGACAAGTGTGTAGGTCTTGCCAGTCCCCGGTCCTGCTGTAATAAGAACAGGGCCCTCTGCTGCAGATACTGCCTTTCTTTGTCCTTCATTAGCATTTCCAAAATCAAACATCTCGGTGCCTTACATCCTTTCCCGTTGCTACTCTTCAGATGCGGGACTCTCGTCCGGCACGACTTCCATGATATCAGCAATGTCGCATTGAAGAGCTGCGCATATTTTTACGAGAACCGCCGTGCTTACATTCTCTCCATGTGTTAGCTTCGCCACGGTGGAGGAACTAAGTTTCGCCGCCTCTCTCAGATCTTGCTTCTTCATGTCTTTGTCAATGAGTAACTTCCATAATTTTTTATAGCTGATAACCATGTATATGCTCCTCAATCTGTAACCCTTTGTTTCCGAAAGGGGGCTGACTCTTTTAAACAACTTAACGGTTAGCTATTAGTATAGCACATTCTGTTTCCAAAATCTATAGTATAGTGCGAGAACGCGAATTTTAAATTCTTAAAGTCGAATCCAACAAACGGCTATGGGATTTCATCGTGTTCAAACGTGGTCAAGGTTTTTTGTGATTCTAATTGACATGCGAGTAAAAAAAGTGTAAACTAAAGGTTACAGTCCGTCATTATGACTGAGAAAGAGGAATCGATAGACTATGAAAGCCGAATTGATTGCAAATATTATCACTGCTCACTGCTCCGGAGACGAAAGTTCCTTCAAGGCCGCTGTGGAGGCTCTGGCAGCTGATGAGGATAAGAAAGGAAACAGCCGTGTTTCCAGTATGATCCTCGACGCATATAAAGGTAAAAATATCACACTTATGAAAAAGCCTGACGTCGTGCAGCCTGCCGGAGGAGGATTTGCTGCTCAATCTGCTGGCGGTAGTTCATTCGCCCCCAGGGACAAGGATAGCCTACTGGAGCTGTACGACATTGTTCATTCAGATATCGCTCTCTCCGATGTCGTACTGCCGAAGAATCAGCGAAAACTTCTCCTTCAGATTTTGGAGGAACGCCAGAATAACAGCAAACTGGCACAGCACAATCTCCCTCCAGCAAACCGTCTACTACTTTGTGGACCTCCAGGATGCGGAAAGACGATGACGGCGCACGCCATCGCACACGAACTGAATCTGTCTATGGCGTATGTGAGGATAGATGGTCTTGTATCCTCTTACCTCGGACAGACCAGCGTAAACTTAAGGAAAATATTCTCAAGCGTGGACAATCAAAACATTGTCCTCTTCTTGGATGAGTTTGATGCCATCGCTAAAAAGCGTGACGATGGTCACGAGATGGGTGAATTGAAGCGTGTAGTCACAGCACTGCTCCAGAACTTCGATAATATGCCGTCAAATGTATTCTTGATTGCGGCTACCAATCACGAGCATCTGCTTGATCCTGCCATTTGGAGACGCTTTAACTACACCATCAATATAGGTTACCCGGATGCTGGCCAGCGCAGCGAATTGATCCAGCGGTGGTTCAAGGAGTATGCCATTGAAACAGAGGTGAATGTACAGAAATTGACCAACCTTACCGCAGACCGGAGCGTGGCACAGATAAAGGAACTGGTTATCTCCGCCGCAAAACGATATGTCACAACAGATAATCCAGTCACGATGGACGACATGATCGAACTGCTTATTCAGCAGATGACGAACAATTCCAACGGTGCAGGTGTGGTAGATGCAGCCGCCGAATTAAAAGCAAGAGGCGTGAGTGTTCGGACGCTGGCAAAAGCGATCGGTATGCCGCACAATACGCTCAGCTATCAGATAAATAAGTTAATGAAGGGCAAAGAGGTGGATGAATAGGTATGGCAGATGATTTCAGACCACATCTCCTGATTACTGAGGATGATGTAGAGGCTATTGAGAATATTAAACAGGCTCGGAGCAAAGATCTGGGATTGGATAGGATGGAACATGGGACGAAACTCTCCGCAGGTCTTCAAGAAATCGTGTCTGCCTATACTCGTGTACAAGGGACGGATTCCCTTCGTGATGAGGATATCCGTCTGTTTGAAGTTGTCCTGCAGGAGGGTGAAAAGTTCTCAAACAAAACACTCCGCGAATTCCTGGAACAAGAAGGAATGACCATCGCCAAGGTAAAAGACTCTCGCCATGCCATCGTATCCTCATCAAAATCCAAATTTGATTCCCTTCAGCAAAGGGTCGGTGCTTACCGCGACAATAAACGAAGCAACAAGAAATTTCAGTACATAGATGAATTTCAATTCCCAGATGGAATGGGTAAACAGGCCCCTTCAATTAGAGAATTGCTTGAGCGCGAGGCTACGTTCCCACTCGATGTTGAAATCATGGAGCAACTACTTCCAAAGGGAACTGCTCCGCAAGTACAGGCTCGCGCTGAAGAGAGACTGATTGCGCTTATTGAGCAAAATCAAGGAAAAATCCAGGCTCAACCATATAAACTCTCTGATGGAACGCCTATTGTGCGAGCGGAAATTCCGCTCGGAAAACTCGAAGAGATATCTGGGGATACCATTGTCAGCCACGTTGCACCGACAGGCTTTTATGCTACATCCCCAATGTATGCCGTTCCTGCTCAGTTGCAAATGTCCCTTAATCCGAATATTTCCATTGACGAGCTTCCTATTGTCGCAGTCCTTGATACGGGAGTAGACTTCCCACCGGAACTTGAACCGCTGATTGTTGAACATTGGGTACCGACAGGAGCAATTCCTGGTGATAAAAAACACGGAACCAATGTAGCGAGCAAAGTCGCATTTGAGAACCTTGGTGAGCAGCTTGCGTCCGGTATTCTGACTCCGAGGGCAAGAATAATTGACTGCAATATCCGTGGGCTTGATCCAGATTCCAATAAGCCGAATCGTCCCGACCTTATCTGTAACCGTACAATGATTGCTCGAATTAAGGAGGCGGTCCTACGGTATAAAGACATAACTAAGATCTTCAATTTCTCATCGAGCGAGGAGACTCCTATCCAGGGCGATGAAATTAGTATCCTCGGATATGAGTTGGACGTTCTTGCGATTCAGTACGGTGTAAAATTTACTATATCTGCTGGTAACCATTATCTATACCGTAGCCAGGACTCTCTCCAGGACATTTTAGATGATGATGACAACCGCATAGCTGCACCGGCTGATTCCATGCTTAATATAGCTGTTGGGGCGATTGTCGGTGCAGAACATAAGGAAGGTTTGAGCCGACAATATGATGTGGCTCCATATTCAAGAATCGGTCCGGGCTTTAGAGGATTCCGCAAGCCAGATATCGTATCTCTTGCAGGGACAATGACCAAGGCAGACTTTGTTCCGCCCGATGAATATGCCATGATGATTGCAAGTGGCGGGCAATGGGCTTTCGAGGCTGGAACAAGTTTCACGGCTCCTACTGTTGCTGGTGACCTTGCAGAGATATCACAGTCGGTGCCGAATCAGGATATCCTCATGTCGGAGGCGCTTCTCTATCACGGTGCGGAAATGCCTATCAGCGAAGTAACCAAGAAAAGAATTACAAGGGATGAGAATGCTTTTTATGGTAATCTTTACGGCAGAGGTATCGCAAATCCACTCGTGAGTATGTTTTCTACAGCTCATCGTGTGACTTTCCTTCATCGCGGCACCATGAATAAGCAATTCAAACAACACGCCAAGTTCCTCATGCCTGGTGTCTGCGATACACAGCTCGACATGAGCAAACGTAATAAAAAGATAAGAGTGACCGTTACCTGTGTTACGCAGCCTCCCGTTGATAAAACAAAAGGCGCAGAATACCTCGGAGCATATATAAACGCTTCTCTTCATTCAAGGAACGGTAACGACAAGCTGGTTACAAAGAATCCTTCAGAATCTGACGGCCGTAAGGACTGGGATACCTGTTTCCACTTTGAACAAGAGTTCTCAAGTTTCCACGGAGGAGATTGGGAGGTATGGCTCGAACTGCACACACGCTATGACGTGGAGGACGACCAAGAAATCGACTATGCTCTTGCAATAACCATAGAGGATTTGACGGAATCATTGCAGCTTTATGATGCTGTCGTGAATGAAGCCCAGAACAGGTTTCCGGCAGTTCAGCTGGTACGTCTCCCTGTGCGCACATAAGAAAAACGAGGTGCGCCCTTTTCGAAGGTGTCACCTCGTTTTTCTTTATTTTTTGCGCCGGCTTTTCAGAAATGCGATGTACTGATTGACCTGATCTATCTCTTCCTGACTCAAATCCTCTGTGTCTTTAATACCAGCTGCAATAGTACCGCTATCTAACTCGGTAGCAGGCTCATCAATATATCCGGCAGTTGCCATCAAGTCTTCATATGGCACACTGAGCGCATAAGCAATGGATCGTAGTACCTGTGGCGATGTCTGTTTACGAAGACCGTCCTCAATTCGCTTTACTTCAGTGTGGCTGATATCCGCAAGTTCTGCAAGGCGTCTTATTGACAGTCCTTTTTCTGTTCTTTTTTCTTTTATATAAGTTCCGAGTTCGTTCATAACATAGTCCCTCCTTTTTAATTCTTCTACAGATAAATCCCCATGCAATACTTGAATACCATAATCCGTCTCTAATGCTATTCGTAGTTCATTAATATCCATGCAACAGTCCCCTTCATCGCGTCATAATAATCTTTAAATATGATAGTCCTTTTCCCATGCAATGGCTATCATATTCAATACCCCAATAATCATAGTCTTCAATCATAAACTAAGTTATCTATCAATGAGTATCATTTTTGAAGTATCATAACCATAATTACTTAGCGCTTGAGCATTTGAATAATCTATTTTGACATTAAGTATTATGCAATTTTCAATATTTGTTTGCTTAAAGATGGCTCTACTCAGGTTTGCTCCAGTAAAATTCACTCCAATAATGATTGCATTTGATAAGTTACACCCATTATTATTTACTCGACTTGTATTATCTACATAACTGGTTTCGCTCAGATTAGCCCAGCTGAGATTTGCTCCACATAAATTAGCTCCTTCTAGATTAGCTCCGCTTAAATCGCATTCACTTAAATTAGCCCAGCTTAAATCGGAATGGCTTAAATTGACCTCGCTCAGATTTGCTCCACTTAAGTCAGCCCTTTGAAAATTGCAGTTGCTTAGATTTGCCCCATTAAGATTCGCTCTTCGGAAATCAGTTCGAGAAAAGTTCGACCAAGAGATATCTATACCACCACTAAGATTAGATTTATAAAAACATACTCCACCAAAGTCTATATGTTTAAGTATAGCATTTCTTAAATCTGCATTACGGAAGCTAGCGTTTTTAACATTAGTTCTGCTAAGATCGGCCCTAGTCAGATCAGCTTCATTAAAGTTTGCCTCTTTTAAGTTGGCTTCTATTAATTTTGCTTCGCAAAGATCTGCTTTATTAAAGTTTGCATGTATAAGCTTTGCACCAGTAAGAATAGCAGTGCTAAGCACTACACCACTAAGGTCAGACATGCTAAGGTCTGCACCACTAAGGTCAGCGCCCGCGAGATTTGCACCACTGAGCTTGACTCCTTCGAGACTTGTCAAATGTAAGTCTGCGTTTATTAGAATGCATTTTGAAAGATCATATAATTTAAATGAATTAGTGTTTATATCTTTATTAGAAATAGGATATCCACAAACACTTCCGATAGATATTATATTATAAAAAACATTGTTGGCTCTTTCTAAAGGACTTGGAGCCTTTTCTTTTTCATTAGAACATGCAGCATTAGAAAGTTTAAGAATGCCATCAGTAGTCTTCAGTATTTCATAAGCTTTTATAAAGGCAGATTTGAGGGCTTTGGGACTTCTTGTAAATTTGCAGATTTCTTTAATATGGATTAGTGTTGCTATGTCAACTCTTCTGAACGAAAGCTGTGACAATTCGTCTATAAATGTGATCACGTCACATTTATCAGAATAGGTAAGATACCAAGAGAGAATCCCATGAGCAAGAAAGAATTGATAAAATGATCTATGCAGAAACCCAACTCTATTATCACCATCATGCGTTGTGTAAAAAGAGTATAGCCATGATGATTTTATCGAAACACTCGTCCTGGCAGTAACATTGTTATCCATAAATACTTTTATTGCATGATTAGCCAATAGATTTCTAGTCGTCATTTCGCTTCTTATAAGATCACCCTTTTTTTCATGTCTTTTCCACGTTAGAGAAAAAAGATCATCATATAACTGAGTAAGCGATTTTCCCGTCGATGGATAATATTGGGCATCAACTATCATCCGAAAAATGCTCGGAATCCCTAAAATTCTCTCAATATCCTCAATATCTTGCATTTCTTTATAAGACTCTAAGTATTCTTCCAATAGATGAGCTTTCTCTGGGGATGTATTTCGGCTACGTTTAATATACTTCTCTATCCATTCAATCTGTTGAGTTTTGGAAATAGGTAATAAATGGTAAATCGGGATGTTTGTTCCATGTGCTTTTGAATCATTACCTTTATAAATGTCAATTGCCATATTTCGACTTGTCACTATGATATGAGCCCCAGTCGCTTTTTGAAATTTAACTATTCTACTCTCAATAAATGTTTGAATAGAATATTTCGGGTACCATTCAAGTAATTCGTCGAAGCCATCAAAAAAAATAAGAGCATTATTGCAATCACTTTCTTTAAACTTATGATCTTTATCCGTACGATCATTTCCCCAACTAAGCAGCGGATAAAGATTAAAGGAATCATTTGCTAGAGCGCTCGTTGTGGCCGGATTAAGTGAAAAGCACAATACGTTTGAAACAGTATTGCATAACCATCCCTTCTTATAAAAATCACACATGGCTTTATAGCATAGACTTGTTTTTCCATGTCCGGGTTCACCGCAGATGGCAGCTATTGAAGTTTCCCGATTTACAAAAATCTCTAGAAATTCTTTTACACTACAAATACTTCCGTCTAATAATATTGATGGTTCTATATAACCTTCTCGAAGCGATATATCACCATATAACGAGTTTTTTGGTGTTTCTGAGAATTCACTGTATACATCTTTATAGAATGATGAAGTAATAGACGATTCACTTTCATGAAAATAAATATCTCGAACATTTTTAAAGTCTGGAAGATCAAGACTGGTCTCAATTATACTCCCATCCCACCATATTAGTTTTATTTCTGGTTCTTGGTTAGTCCCCTGACAATATAATTCTATATCATGTAGGAATCTCGGTTCTTTTCCTGTTTTAGAGTTTCTATCAGGGCGCCATTGATTTGTAAAAAACAGAAGATGTGTAACACCTTCTTTGCGAGCTTGTTGAATACTTTCTTTTATTTCATTTGTATGATTATTCAATTTATCACTATAGTATTTCGCCTGATATGCATATACTCCGGGACTACAGCAAAATTCACTTCCCTCTCGTACTTTTTTGTCAATTTTAACAGGATCAGACTCAATTCCTTTTTGATTCTTCCGACGGCAAACACCCCACGGTAGACAAAGTACAGTACAAAACATAAGGGTGGCAAGGTCTTCGAATACAGTATGAAAATCCTTTTGATATTTGAATTCCAATGTTTTTAAATTAGCCATATTTTGAAACCTCAACAATAATACAATTGTACCGGACAACCCTTTGTATTAGTAAACACTTTTATTGCATTTGTGTCCTGATAATATAAACGTTCAATTAGTGTTAAGAGACAATTTGCTCCCTCTATTTGTGCTCTCTTATACTTCTATAAAACCAACTATTCTGTCTCTCTTCCATCCCGCTCCATTGTTTCTCGAATAGCCCGATTTATAAAGCCATTTATCGACTCTCCATGTTCTGCAGCATGCTCTGCAATCTTTGCCCGTTCTCCTTGCTGTACGCGGATCTGTATCAAGTCAAATTTTGATCTATATTTATTTGTGGCTGCCTTACCAATTTCATTATAAGTCATGATAATTCCTCCTCAAAAC
>OCTX012062647.1_pt1 | contig 26860 bp, 16 predicted proteins | sample 1539691 | NCBI WGS metagenome assembly OCTX01 (sample SAMN02144231, study PRJEB22623) | gut metagenome | biome: sheep rumen | host: Ovis aries | place: New Zealand
CCCTTCGCGCTACGCGCTACGGAGGGCGAGCCCTTCGGCAACGCTTCCTGAAGATGGCGTTGCAGCGCACGAGTCGGCCAGCGCAGCTCGCCCTGCCGCGCAGAACTGATTACCTCGTCGGCGATGTCGAGAAAGACATCAAGCCCGATGCGGCGGCAGTACCAAATCCAGATGCCACGGTCACGGCTCTTGTTGCCGAAATGCTCCAGCACGTAGTCGGCGGCCTTGCAAGCCTCCCTCCACGTGCATAGCAGCTTTTCGCCCTCGCGCACGCGCCCGCGCGGTCTAAGAGCAACACCCTTACAAGTATTTATACCGTCTACGTCTAGACCGCGCACGCACGCGCGAGGCCTGTTGATAACTTTCCTCGCCATCATGCCACCTCGCTTTCATTTGCGCCGAATCCGAGGCGTTCGGCAAGCTCACGGAAGCGATGGCCTCGCTTTGCAAGCGCAATCGCGCCTCTAAGCGTGAGGTGCTGATCGCGCATGATGCGTTCTATTTCGTGCTTGACCGTCTCAAAGGACGGACAAGATATTTTTGCCTTATGTTCTGCCGCGTTAGCGGCGATTTTTTGCGTCTGCATTTTGGTCTCCTTGCCACCCCGAACCATTCGGGGTTTTGACCAAAGCGCAAAATGAACTGATTATGAACCGATTTAAAAACGGATCGAGCTAGAAAACACAACAAAAAAGGCTCTCAAATTTTTTTGAGAGCCTGAACCGAATCTGAACCGATTTTAGTGCTGTATGTTATTCTCGCTTCGACCCCAGCAATGGACGGTTTGCATTGCGGACTTCCCGACGCGCAATCTTTTCTCCCTTGTGATATCTAGTACCCCAAGATTCAAGTATCCATTCTTCGACATTGCGCCCTGGATATTTGGTATTCTTGGGGTCTTTATCAAGGCGCTTGATCGTCGATTCGCTTAAGCCAGTAATTTTAGCGGCTTTCGGCACGGATATCGTCTTGCGTGGGGAATAGTGCCGTCCTAAAGGAGCAATCGGCTTTGGGGCTACAAATTCTGCAATCATCTGGTCTAATTCCCCCTGCGTATAAGAGCTGGGCAGTTCGTGCGGCATATCCCACTTGAGACAAACAAGTTTCAGTCGCGTTTCCCCGTCCTCGTGCTCTTGGCAATCCTCGTGCGTATGCACAGGCAATACGCCATCGCAGGAAAGATCGTAGCAGCCGCAGTTGTGAATGGGACAAAAGACCATGGGTTGCTTATCCATCATGGACGGCGACCTCCTTGCAAAATGAGTGTTGCCTTGGGGACTCCTGTCAATTTCCATACTTGAATCAGCTCGTCTATGATATTCCTGTGTTGAACGGGGGTGTCCGGAGGATAGGATGGCCTTCGCTTTGTGTCCGTGATGGTAATGGGATATTCCGCATATTCAGATTTCAGATTCTTTCTATCCACATCTCCGAATCTGATCTGACGGCGCAATTTGACAATCAGCCTTACGCGATGAATAGTCCTTGTGTCCGCCGTAAACTCTTCCCTAAAAGAGCGATCGAGGATGTCATATACATCTTGGTCGGCATTGCAGGAGTGTATCGTCATTGGCGGGAACTCTTGGAACTTGACCTTTTTAATTTCCTCTGGGCCGAATTCCTTGAATGTCCGCTGCCTATCAACTTTGTCTATAAGCTTGGCACCATACGAAAAATCCATCTCTTCGATTCAAACCTCCGCCTTCGCCTCCTTGGCAGCCTCGGTCAACGAATTGCGCATTGAAGCAACGAAATCGCCGGATTTAAAACGCTCCAGAACATGTGTATAGACCTTGTTCTTCTCTGAGTTGTCTATTGACGTTCCAAGCACTTTCTCGATGAAATGCTTTGCGATTTCGGAATTGTCTACTTCAGATTCGTCGCTTACCTTGACCATGTTGATGTTCGGGTAGAACTGGATTTCTATCGAGTCGGCGTTCATGTCCCGGCTGGTTTCGTATCCTTTGCCATCCTGTGTGACTTGGGACGAGAGGTGAGGATACTTCGGAATCTTGAAAAAGAACTGTATGAAGCAATCTCTTGTCTGCCGAATGTAGCCCACGGGGACTGGCTCATCTGCATTCACACGTCTTGACAGAAACATTATCCGTAGATATTCGAGATACTCTTCATCGACTTTCTTGTCCCAGTCGGATTCCTCCCTTACTGTAGGATCTTTTATCTCGTATCTCCGGTAATGAACCTTGGATTTCCATTTCGTCGCTATCGTAACGACTTCATCCCAGAGCTTCTTGGCCTTCTCGTGTTCCGTTGTGCCTTTGGCGATTGTTAATGTCTGTAGAAGGAGCCATGCTGCAAGGTTCGATGCCAGGTTCTGGTCGACATGAAACTCGAACTCGTATTCCGCGAACCGCTTCCTTAAATACGGATTCTTCCCGATCTGCGTTTTTAGATAGGTGCCGTTTTGCGCGGCGTTTATAAGGGCAATCGTCGAGAGCAAAGTCGTAAGGTTGCAATGCTGGGTCGGGTGGTGCTTCTGGAATTCCTGAAGCACTGCGAACAACGCGGCAGACCGTTCGCGATGGTCTTGAGCCGTCGCCTCCCAGTCGTACTCCAATGCAGGCGCGACCTCCTTGATGATATCCCGCAGTAGATTATCGGACGTAACAATCTTAAGCGAATCAAGTAAATTGACCGACTTGTTCATGCATCCTCCTTAGAAAGTGGAACACCCACAAATAACATCATCTGTCTCTTCATTAGTTTGGCTTCTTTGTATTGTACCAAACGACGTTCAAATTTTGTTCAAATCCGTGGGATTCGAGGCAGCAAGACGTAGCAACTCGGGCTGGGCACGGTCGGCGGCTCCACGGACGATATGTGCCATTAGACATAATGCCATAGATTTCGCGTGGTCTGTCCCCACTGTTTCCGTCCGATTTCCACACCTTTCCCGTCTGGACCTCGTCGGCGGCAATGATTTATTTGAATTCTTCAAGTGCCATTTATACATCCTTCGGCTTGGGTTAATATTTTATCAGAAAAGCCAACCTACCCATCTATAACCCACTGAATGTATTTCCTACGGACTTTAGCCAACTCATTCCTTGCAAGATTGCGCTTACAGAATTGAGTAATTCTATTGACTTGCCCTACGGAACGAAGAGGCAAAACGGTGAGTAACATCGACTTTCTCATCGTGCACAACGGGATTTCTAAACGCGGCAATCCAACCGCCTGATTTCCTCTATCGTATCGCTACTCTGTGGCATCGCCATTCGCCCCCTTGTTTTCAACAGGATATAATACTTCCGCCCACCTCTGATTTGTATTGGGTAAAAGCTTCCACGAACACATTCATTGCAGCATCACAAGCATGTTTACTTTCGAAATACTTTTTCAAATATCTATACGAAATCGAACGCCGAGGGAATTCGCTATCGCGGTTTACATCGCGCGCAAGATCTCCTATGGCAGTGTAATCATTTTTGAATTGCAACAGCCATGAATAAAAGCTTTTGGCCATCTTCTGTATCCTTTCTGTGAAAATCGTTAAGCTAATGGCACTTCTGACAACTAGCCAATGATCGGGGGTTGTCCACAAGCCCGTCAGGTTCAAAAACAAAGTATAACATGGCAAGCGACCCGAATGCCGCTCCCAAAACCGCTGAAACTCTCTTTAGTTGGTCCATGATGCCTACGACGCCATCTTGCCTTTCCTCTAAGCCGATGTCGTAAGCAGTATATCACTTTGCTGGCCGTGTAAACTTATCGTGAACTTATCGTTTGCGAAATATCTAGCGCCGAAATTATCGCATCCGATAATTTCACATCCCCCGCCTCCCCAATGGCACAATGTACGACGTCATAATCCTTCTGGGGATAGGTCCCACGAAACACCGATTTCTGGGGCCCCACGAAACGCCTTGAACTAAACTTGAACTTCGCCATTTCCACCCAAATCAGGCAGACGATGCATATCCCGTGAGCCGACCCCTCGAAAGGCCTATTTTACAAGGGTTCTGCGGGGTTTGTCCCCACAGGGTTCTCAAGTCTGTGCGCAAGACTCCAGTCTCTGACATCAGAAATTGGGTGAGTGCTTGACCCCCAATCAACTTGAACGTTTGTACTCATGGCATACCTCGATTTACATTGAATTACTTTTGCGCTTGAATCTTCTGCAAGAATTGCTTCTTTGCAGCCGCCGAGAGTGCATTGAACTGAGCCACAAGGGAATCAACTCCGAGCGTGTCGTTCCTTCTTGCAAGTGCCTTCTCGATTGATGTGAGCTTAGCAGCGTCTTTAGGATTGAAACATGGGATGCGACGGGCAATTTCGTTCTGCGCAGCTATTGTCTCCTGCGGCGACAGTTCTGATGGGTCGGCGTATTTCTCAAGCATCCTTGCGACCCATGCCTTGGACGCCTGCGCACGCTCTTTATCGCAAGTGGAGACAAGTTCGTCAAACACTTCTTGCGGATCCCAATTCGGTTCTATCTCGACATACTTCTCAACAAAGTCAATCTTCGCCTGTTCAATCCGCTCTCGAAATGCCTCTTCTGTCGTCTCCGATCCCGAAAGAACCCCCACAAGTGTAAGATATGCGTCAACCTCATTTCTCGCATCGCGAAAATCTTCCTGGTTTTTGCCCGTGCCCTCATAAAGCCGGAGAATCATCTCAATCTCGTCAAGGATATCGCGTGCCGTTTCGCGCGTCAGTTCTCTCGAGAGAACTGCGCCAGCACGTCTATCTAGGGCTTTGCGAGACTTATCCAGCGCTTCTCTGATATCAGTCAACTGCTTGTACACGATACCAATTTCATCTGCAATTCCAGGATTGACCATACGCATTGATGCCGCACAGCCTTGTAGCACTTTTCGATGCTGCTCGCACTCCGCTTTCCACGCCTCCATCTGCGCACACGGAAGGTTGTCAGGAACAACTAAATGCGACTCGCACCAGGCCTCTGCCTCACGTTTGCGAGCTCGGGCATCTGCAATGGCGTTAAGATGTTTAAGGACTCGCTCGACTCGTTTCTTGAGCTGCTCTTCCTCGCTTGCCATGCCTAAGTTGCGAAGGCTGCGCCCCATCCGCTCATTGGCTGTCTTTCTGTATTCCGCAATCGCATCTGGACCATCACCTCTAGGATTGAAAGACTGAAGCCAAGCAGAAAACCACTGAGCTACACGCTGGCGGCCTTCCCGGATTTCGGTTTCAAGCGGATCGATGTCCGACGCCCTATCCCATAAATGAGGCTGGGACATCTTTGCCTTCAAGTCGTCAGTGAGCAGAGACAACCCAAACGCCAACTGGTAGGCATCCGCGCGCTTCGTTGCAGTAACTATCCTACTTAGATGTTCGCTTTCCCTTCTATCGACATCTTCGATAGTCTGTTTCGCGTCCGCGATTCCACGCTCAATGTCCTGAATCTTAACCCTTAGCGTCGGAGGAACGACTGGGTGCGTTGCCCTCAATCTGACAATGCGATCCTCAAAGGAGACCTTTTCGCGATAAGAAATACAATCGGACCATTCATCTGCAATGGACACCCACGGAGAGTCTTCGCCCGAAACCGCTCTGACAAACCTAACTTCTTTTATTTCGCCAGGATCAAGGGCCGTCCTTTCCGACAATAGTGGCGCCAACGCTTCAACCGACACGGCCTCGCCGTCAGCCATCGGCTGGATGTCTTTTACATTTGCATGAGCACGATAAAACGCAGCCAGGAGAAGTCCCGCAGAGGCAATGTTCGCACCATAAGGAGCGCCACAAGCGATCTCAAGGGCTGCCGTCGCGGACAGTCCGTCATCGGAGAAAAGCGCTTTGTTCCATTCCTCCATGAGAGACTTCACAGGCGAAATCGCCCGACGGAAGGAAACTGCACCATCCGGGGCAAACAGCGCCCAGGAATGATGAAGAACCTTCTGTGCGCGATTTCTTTTCTGAACGCCCATCGACTGCGTTGTGACGAAGGTAAAGTCGGTGAGGAACAATGCCCTTGTAAATTCTGCGCAATCTTTCGACGCCTGTGACACGCCACCCTTTGTCGTGAATCCATCGAATGGGAACGGTACAATTTTGGGGAACAGCTTCTCGAATATGGCGTCTCCAAATGCCCGCAGGCGCTTCGGAGCAACATCCAGCGTGACACCAGACAGAACATACCGTTCTAAGACAGCATCCTTAACAGCCTGCCCGAGCAGCTCAATTTGACCGCGTTGCTGGTTCTGCACAAGCCGGTCAAACTGCTCCCTTTCCCGATCGGCAAGCGACGCAAGCAAATCCAGCTGTACGAGAGGGTCAGAAATTCTATGCTCCTTGTCGAAAATAAGGACGAGCAAAAACGGCACCTTTGAGCACTGCGCACGCAACATCCGCCGAGCCTCATCCAAGACGGTCGCTTCGTCCTCATTATCCGGGACAAAACAATACACAACAAATCCCCGCTTTTCGGCAATAGCCTGGTATGTGCTTCGTGCGCGCAGTTCTGCCGCAAGATTCGCTACCGAAAGCCGGAAAAGCCCCCATGTCGAGAACCTCGGCTCAAAGTCCCATTCCCGCGTCTGGATCTTGTGTTCTTCGCCAAAATCACATCCCAACTCGCCGTTGAGCAACTCTATCCCCGGCGCATGACCCACGAACAGACCGCCCCTCCTGTCATCGTCGTATTCCTCCGCCTTCTTGCGAAGATAGCGGTGAAACTGCGCCCTGGAAGCGGTATCAGTCAGGATTTCGAAGCGGCGGAACGAACCTTCCCACGCAATAACGTTCTTTTCGTCTTCGAGATCCTTAAGGTGCGCGGCAGCCTCTTCACGTTGCAGCCCAGCGAAGACGGCTACGGCGCCGATCATGTCATCACGGTCAGTCGCTCGGAGCTTGGTCTGTTCAATCAACACCAACGCCCGAAGAACGGCAGTTTCCTCGTCCGAGAAATGCTGGGCATTCCGTTCGAAGACCGTGTCGTAAGACTGCACGACAGAGGAAGCCGCGCCAATGCCGCTTTCCATTTCGACAAATTCATCGTGCAACTCCGTCGTCCAGAGCGCAACAGGTGGCAACGCCGGATAGTCGTCATCGAGAATGTCGTCCTGATGTAATGCAAGCGCCGCCTTCAGCAACGAAAGCGCGGAGCGCTGCTGGAGGAAACGTCCGCTTGACGAAAGGTAGTAAAGCACCCACATGGCCTCTGGAGAAAGAGGCCAGCATCCAGCGGCGATCTTGGCGAATGATGTTGCATCAGCCCAAGAAGAGGCGTGCTTGGCAGATTCATACCAGCCAAGGAGTCTCGTCTGCGAGGCAGAGACGTTCTCAGGGGCCAGAGATGGTGCCTCGGTCTTTACGAGAAGACTTGCGACAAGAGTCTCAAGGTTGCTGGAAAGGTAATACTTTTCAGCGGAATCGTAGCGCGTCACGTAGCGGTTTGCCTCGTTGCGCGTCATGGTGCCAAGGCGCTGCAAATAGGCCTTAAGCTCAAACTGGATGAACCCGACAAAGGTTATACAGTCTGAATGGGCCTGCACGCCCTCGAAAAGGTGCTGCAATGCGCCATCCCCTGCAACCTGCGGTTTCGCTGCGGCAAACTCCAGATAGTGGCCGAATTCGTCAAAAAGGATCAAAAGCCGTGAATAGGGCTTGTCCGGTCCAATGTATTCGCCGGCGACTCGTTCCAGTACATCTTTGACCGTTTCGTCGCCAATAGTCTGGATTGGCAGGCCAATTGTTCTGAAAAATGCCTGCGCCCGCTCATAGAAAGCCTCGTCGAAAGCAAGAAGTCTCGTCTTGCACTCGTCGACAGATGCGACGCCAGCATCCTTCACAAATGCTGCCGACAGATCTGTGGAGATGTTGCCGAGCATATTCGCCGCAATGTGGAATCTCTGCCGAAGTGACTCAAGCGGTTCAACGGAATGCCCGTCAGTTGCTATTCGCTCCTTGAGCTGTGCAAGCAAAACGGATGCCAGATCGGCATTGTTCATGCCATTCACTGTCAACACGAGAACTTTTCCGTCAAGTTCCCGAATTGAATCCTCGATACGCCCAGCAATCTTTTCATCCGCCTTTGCGATATTACCGAGAATATCTCTTGCCGTCTCTCCGTCCGGCGCGGAGAACAGTTCGGAGAGCGTCACTGCAAGGTGCGACTTGCCGCTGCCGTAGCTTGCAATGGCGAGCGTAAACGGACGCGAGCCCGGATTGACAAGATCTTCTGCAACATCAGCCGCAAAAGTGGCGGTGTCGACAAGGCGATGACCTGTTCCTTCTGCCACAGAAGCCGTGACGCTATGCGTCCCCGGACCATGGAACACGAACGATGTCGCCGCACGCTCCGCCTTTGGCGCATCCTTCTGCAGCCAGTCAACATCAACCGCTCCATTGAACAGGCGGTCGATCTCGAAACGGACGATGTTGCCAAGCCTGTCGCTCATCATAGAAAGTCCTCGTAAAGACGGTTCCAGAATGTGGTGGACGGATAAAGGAATCGCACAAGCCATGGATGCATGTGGCGGTCAACTTCGACAAGCCGCTTCCGTTCAAGCATTTCGAGGACCTGCTGCGCTTCCTGCTGCGACCAGCCGGAAATACGGCGGAATCCAGCCTGCGACTCTAGTTCGTCAACGGACGCCTGCCCTCCCCCGCGCCCAGCCAACTCCATGCTTTCCGAAAGCCACGCGGCATATCCGACGGCAAATTCATCACGGATAGGGGCCACCATGCGGACAATCTCGCCCTTCTCGCGGACAACTGCTCCACATGCGGAAAACGAGGCCTCATCCGCATACATGCGAATCGTAGGCGAAACGGCGGTCTCCGGGTCCTTCCCACCGATCTGCGGAGAAATCCATTTCATCACATCGTCGAAGGCCGCACGGATTCCGAACACAGGCGTACTTTCGCAGAACAGGTAGAACCAGGTGTCGGCCCCTCGCCACTCGTTGCAAAGCTGAAGATGGGCAAGCCATTGCGTGAACGGCTCCTTGAAGAACTTATCCTCAAGAAACACGGCACGGCCGAATGGAGTAAGCGAAAGCATCGGGTCGTCATCCTTCGACGCAGGATCCGAAAGCGACACTAGCCCCATGCCGCGGCAGTAATCAGCCGTCGGAATCGCCTTCCCGCTTGACGCGCCAGTCGGGATGCCCGTCGCATCGGCTATCTTCCGAATCTCATAAACACCGCCGTCCGCCGCATATTTAAGCAACTCGCCCAGATACTGCCGCTCCGGAATGAAGGTCCGGTGAAAGTTCTTCGCAAGCCGCTCTGGCTTCTGCTTCTTCATAGCCATTGACTAGAATCCTCGATCAGGAAGCGATGTAATCCGGATGCGCTCAACAGAGGACGGCCTCAGCCTGTTTGTCCGCGGATCGTAGGCAGGGCCTACAGCATAGCACTCTCCGCGCGCCAGATTCATGAGTCGCCGTTTCCACTCGTCCGTGCTCTCGCCACCACCCAAACGGTCGCAGATAATCTTCGCGTATTCCTTAGCGCTGCCCGCAGGCGGCTGGAAAAGAAGCAGTTGGCTTGCAAGAAACAGTTTGTCCTTGAATTCCTGACTGCTCGCGTTGCTTACCGATTGCGTCGCCATAATCAACGAAATGCCGAACTTTCTGGCCTCCGCCAAATAGTTTGAAAGCGGGGCATCCGCATCTTGGCTCAGATTCTGGACCTCGTCGAGAACAAGTACTTTGGGCCGATCCTTGCGCCCATGCGCACGGACATGCGCATAAAGATCCCAAAGAACAAACTCGACAATTGTCCGACGAGAAATACGGTCTAGACCAGTGAGCTGAAACACGTGACAAAGATGGTCAGGATCTGAGAACAACTCTTCCCACCCGATTGTCGAGCCCGCAGTCGAGAACGGATTGTCGTCTGCAAATCCTCCAATCTTCTGGCGAAGGCTCTCAATGGAACCTCGAGTCCGCCCCCCTTCCTCAGCCATTGCATCAAAAATTCCCCTTAAACCCTCAAGCGTCAATCCGCCCTGCCCTGCAAGACCAGCCTTAATTGCGTCGACAAGGACAGAATACTGAATACTGCCAATGTCAGAGTAGACGGATTTGAATATTGACGCAACGCGCTTGGCAACATCCACAGGACGGTCACGAATGACAATCCCGCCATCGTCCTGGGAATAGAAGGCAAAAGGATCTATAGGCAACGGACTATTCCGAACAATATGTTGTTCAGGGCGCAAGGAATTGACAGTCTCACGTTCCAACTGACTGGTCTTGAAGCCTTCTGTATAGTCTAGGATCAGGCTGTGCTGTCCTTTCTTGCCGAGTTCGCAGAGTAACGCCTGAATCGCATAAGTCTTTCCCTGCCCAGACGAACCGAAAATGAGAAGATGCCTGTTGGCAAGTTCGGGATGTCCAAACTCCCAACAAATCTCTCGTCCCCCGCCGGAATCGGTCTTGCCAAGAAGTATGCGATCCGGCACTGATTGAGCTGGCCTTTCTGGCACTGCCCCTGTTACTGCTGGTGCCACTACTGTTACTGCTGGTGCCGCCGGTTCAGGCTCAGAGACAGGAGTAGCTGGCGCAGGTGCCGGCTCTACAGGCGCTAGACCTGCTGGAACTGGATTCAATTCAGGCTCGGGCGCAGGCGGACAATCTTCAGTCACCCGATCAGGACTGGTATCGATCCCACTTGTGAACTCTATATGACTTGAGGACTCGGCCACAGGCGGCAGATCATCTGTGTCGACAAACCCTGGTCGCGGCTCATAAGTCGGCATCTGCGCATCACCATCAGTTAGCAACTCTGTGTCCCAGGCACGACCAATCGGCGAGGCATCTCGGCAAAGCATGTCAATAAACGGATAACCGCATTGGTAGGCGTTGACATGGCAGACCCCACAATCTTCTCCTCTGTCGAGGCGACGCAGAGAAGCGTCACCTATATCGTCAGTCAAGAACGAATATATGGCGGCCTCCCATTCGATTGAAAAATCGCCATCAGCCAGACATTCCATAGCTCGCAAGAATATAGGCATCCGGCCTGGCGGAACATCTGAAACGCCATTCGCAATCAGGCGGTGAAGCTGAAGATACCAATATCGCGCGTCTGGCGGAAGGTTCTCATGAGCCCCACGCGGCGAGAATGTCCGAGAAAGCACCTTCAACCCATTCTTGATCTGGTCGAATGCATGATCAAGATAGGTGTCCATCTGTCGAGCAGCCCCCATCTTGCATTCGATGAGACGCGCCTTAAGCTGAAACCGTTCGGTCTGTGGATCTATATCCGCGACTAGCCAAAGCAAGTCGGGATGAGTCCTGTCTTCGCCCGAAGCTATGTCAAACCAATGTCGATATGCATCGATGGAAAATAGCCGGTTGCAGTCATGCCCCTGTTCGTTGGTCGGCAACATGCGGCGAAGCAACGCATAGGCAAGAAAGTCACGTACGTATTGCCCCGGACCGACGGCACGCACGATCGAAAGCCCAGAAAGTTCCCTTGACTCCTGAAGCAGATACCGTGCGATCCTATCATCTGACTCAGACGTCCCGAAGCGGAAAACTTCCTGCCGCATCGTATTTTTAAGGTGTTCGGCAAGGCCATGCAAGTCCGTCTGTTGCGTCGAGACGGTGAAATTGCTTTCGCCGTGCTGACCGACACCTGTTCCAAAGCCAATTAGTTCGCGGCTTGGCCCCGTCACGTCGTCCGCCGGACGTCCAATGAGCTTGCGATCCACAAGCGGGTCAATCGCCACAACCCATTCGGCCGCTTCATGCGCCGCATCGATTACACACTGCCATGGCGTATAATCACCGTCGGCAAGCACAACAGAATGTATGCCCTGACCGAGATGCCCGACAAGCCGATGTGAAAGATTCGCGTGGCCGTCCGACACGACGAATTGCCTGTTGCTCACAATCTGCGCACGATGGTAAAGTTCATCTGGATCGCACCGCGCGGCCTGAGCTTGCTCAAGAACGGGGAACTTGAAGGATCTCGCAGTGCGGTCGTAACGTCCGACCTCCTCAAACCGGCAGCCATTCCCATCCGGACGAATGAAATCGTAGAGGACAAAAACGTCTGCATCAACTTCTTCGCGAATCACGCGGGCGAACGCCTCGCACCCCTCGGCACCCGGCGAAACAAGACGATGCGACACCGTGATCTCACACCCAGGATACGGGGCGTCTTCTCCATCATCCGACTCAATGTAATCCTGCCACGCCGACAGCCACCTCGAGACGACGCTCGTATCTGAGGACTCGGAGAACACGGAAAGGCAAAGGACAAACTTCCCGACATCGTCCGCCTTGCGGCGTCGAGACCGAAGGAACGCATCCAATCCCGAAAGAACAGGCTGAATGTCCTCATTTCTGAATATCGCAAGGGAGAGGCCGTCATCCGACTCGGGGTGCATCTTCGCATAGTCGTCTAGACGATCACGAAGCAGGCGTGATTCGCTTGTCTCCCTGAACAATTCGCTCGCCGCCATTTCTTCTTCATCATCTTCCCCGGCGTCATCTCGCGTCAGGAACTGGGTGGAGACCAGCGCGTCTCCAGGCGGAAGCGAACCGATGCAGAACACAAGACCGGCACCTGGCGACGTAAGCTCATAAGCACCGCCCTGACGCACAGGAAGACCTGTAAGAGGATATTTGATTTCAGCCAAGTCTTCGTAGTAGGTCCACCGCCCTTCACGGAAAGGGTTGTCCTCGTCGGACTTGTAGGACTCTGCAGCAGCCGAAACGAACGCATCAAATAGGAACGTCCATTGTGCTTGCAGCATCTCGATCAAGGCCGGATGTAGAACCGTGACAAGGGCCGAGGGCTCGAATTCCGCCGTTTTCCAGGCCTGACTCGCACCTTGCCGCTCATGCTCGGCGACAAAGAGAAAGGCCCGCATAAGCATTGCCGCCGCTTTGCTGGCACCACCCGCTGCAGGAGAATCCTGAATATAGTCGTCAAGGGCCTTACGGTAGGCATCCACAAATGGAATATTCAATCGGCCGATTGCCGCGTGAAGGCCATTCTCAGCGACATCATCGAGAAATGCCCGGAACGCCCGGTCGATCGCGTCAATGTCTTCAGCTAATGGCGCGGCAGTCGAGACATCTCTCCAGTCTTCCGTGAAAAGATATGTCAGAAACGACCCGACATCGACGTCGGCCTTCAATGCCGCATCCATTACATAAGATGTCTCCTCCTCGTCTCGAGAGCGCAAAAGTTCGCTATAGTAGGGGAGATGAAATACCGGAAGAGAATCCCTTCCGGCGCGTCCCCGCCCAGCCGCATCCATCGCCATCTTCGCGCGAAGAAGAAGTCCACTTGCAAGCCGATAGGCGTGGACATCCGGAAGAAGAAGCGCAAACCGAGCGCGCAGCGAGTTTCCTCCGCCGCGAACTGTAACATGAAACTCAAACGATGGCTCAGACTGCCCCGCATTCTTCGCCTGAAGGTTGTCAGGAAGCAAATCGGCATCGATCTCAACGCCCATGCCTTCATCGAAAACAAGTCCTTCTAGATGATCCTTAAGAAGATCATCAAGTCCACCAAAGATCATTTTCGCGTCTTCACGTGCTTCCGCGGCATTGGCAGTCCCTTCACGACGATATTTGTAGGCAAACCCTCTGAACTCAATCTTTTCAGGTACTACGAAGCTTCCGTCTTCATTTTCAAATGACTGGCGGAAACGCCCCAGGGCAACCCAAGCCCCCATGAGCAGGCTCTCCACTGGCGCCCCCGATAGTTTCTTGAGAGAATCCCTCGGTTCTCGAATAGACGGCCCTCGTTGAGGTTTCGCACCGAGAATCTTGTCGACAACCATGACAAAATCCACACGTTTCAGGTTTCCCAGATCTGTAGTGTCGTGCGTGCGGATGTAACTATCGAGCGCATCAAGCAAAGCATCTTCCGTCGCGAAAGGCGAAGGATCTATCTCCGCTCGTAAACTATTGCTGCGAAAATTGCCGATTGCATCGAGCATCTTCTTCTTCCTACCTTCGTCAAGGTATGCTCCATGGTAATTGACAAAGTCGCGCGCCTGTTCCTCGTAGAAGCGGAAAGTATGGTGTTTTTTAGGATTTCTGGCGTATTCAACGAATCCGGAAAAGTTTGGCAGCCCCGGAAGATTGCGGAGCACAGCGGCGAGTCGGGCATCTTCTTCACCAGAACCCTCTGTCGCCGGAATCGAAGCGAGAAGACGTGAAACTTCCGCAAGGGACGACGAATCGCGCAATGCACCAAGAACATCATTCCAAGCGCGCCCCCATGTCTTGTCCCAATCGCGGATTCGTTCCGCCGATTGCGGAACGGAAACGCTCCCCTCCTCCAAAAACGCAAAAGCCCACGTTCGAAATGACTTCCCCATAACCTGGCGGAAAAGCGTCTCTTGATCGCATGTGTAAAAATCCTTGAGGCTTCCGCGATCTTCTGCCGCAGCGGTTCCAAGCAGCACCGTAAATGAGTTTCCGCCGGACTGGGTGTTGCGGAAATGCGTCAGGCTCAGCCCGTCACTGTCCTGAGAGAAAACCCGGCGCTCAGACTCCGACCATGACGGTGCCGCCATACATTCTCTGGAAGCATGAATCTCGAAATGCCTTCCTCCGGCAATCGAAAGATTCTCGCAGGCCGCGCGAAGGGCGATAGCGTCGCTTCCCGAGATGTCGGGTACCATGAATAACAACGGCGCAGACGCATTTTCAGGCAACTCAAGCTGCTGCCTAATGCATTTGAAGAGCGTTTCGACATAGAGGTTCATCGTTAGGTCTCCTGTCTTATGAATCACGCGAACGGGTTGAGGACAAGCGAGCAGGCGTCAGACAATCTGACAAGCATTCCTGCGGCCTCGAGCATTCTCTCAAGCCAGGCGTTGCCGCCCCCGCCTTCAGTAGAGTCGAACACAAAACCATGATGGGCCTCTATTCTCTTCTTGAACGAGGATAGCGTAGCCCTCTTCTCGGGAACAAGCGTCAGCACAAGACAACGCAGAAGCCGTTCGTTGAGCGTGGCTTTCACAAATCTTCCGCGCGGCGGAACAATCAGCCCGAGGCTTTTGCCTATTTTACGGTACAGCCCGCAACCATACGCGTCTGCCTCACGATAGATTCGGGCAACCGCCGCATCTTCCTCCGCCGACAGACCTTCCCTTTGAATAAGTGCATGGACCTCGTTCATCATATCAGGCGTTCGAATCGCCAGTTTCAAGACTTTGACAACTTCCTGAAATGATCGAGACGAAAGCATCTTCGACTTCCTCGCCATACCGCCAGCATCACATAGCAACAAGCGAAGCGGCTCAATATGTGAGTGACGACAGGCCTGCCTGACGAGCGTACGCATGATTTGCAGCGAACAGGCGACCTCGAACAAGTCCAGTTTCTCCATTAGATCGAGCTTCGCCGACAACAGGCGATTCACCTCAACGGCAAAAAGATATCCCTCTCGCCAACTCTCAGCCGGAACCCATCCGCATTCCACTCTTCGAGGATCTTCTTCTGGGCCGTCCGAGGCCTCCGAGGTCTCCTTGTCGACTCCGGTATCAACAAAGTCCAGCACAGGCGCAAGACCTCGAGGCGCCGAATCGAGGAACTTCCTCACAGACTCAGAAAGCGTTGCCGCAAGCGCCTCGGGCTCAATTTCCTCGTCTCGAAGCGCCAGTCGCAAATCACACTCGTCATTCAACCATGCGGCAACATCTTCCCTTGTTCTCGAAAATGCGCTGCATAATTGAAGATAAAGCGACTCTCCACTGCGATCAAGGAATCGATGTTTGTTTGTCTCAAAGTATTGGGGAAACTCACGGCAAACATGGCTCCAATCATCAGGACGTCTCTGACGAGCATTAGTGCTCCTCCAAATTACTTCCCCGCACAAAAGAGAAGGGTGAAATGGCAGGAAAGTCTGCGCGCACCAAGTTCGCCCCGCACCATTCCCCAGAAAGCCTAGGAATACAGCGCTTAAAGTCTGAAGAACTTTTGACGCATCTACCCCAGATGGCGTGTCTATTCGCTCGGCAAGCATTCGTCTCAATTCACGCGCATGCTCTTGATGTACTTGATGCCGAGTTGACAGGCTTGAAGCACCAAGGAATGAAAATAACTTTAGATTTAGACGGGCTTTAGGGCAGTAGGCAAGCCCCTTTGCTTCTTCTCGAAGTTGACGCAGACCCGTTGCATTAGGAAAGATAGTCGACGCGACAGACTCATTCGAATCAGAGAGAATAAATTTTTCTGATGCTATTACAAGCAACAATTCGGCCAAAACATTCAATGGCTGCAAGTCATTAGAGAACCGTCGCCCAAACAATCGGATTGAAGGATTACGATCATCATCTAAAACATTCGGCGGGAATCGATTCATTAGAGCACCTCCATTTCTTTTCCGGCCCGGCCTTCGCGAATCCGAACAGAAAGAGGCGACAACGAACCATCGGCGTTTTTCCTGAGAATAACGAGTTCTTCGTTTTGCGTATCGGCAAGCCGCTCCAGCAGCGCCGCCTTGAAGGCTTCAATTCTGTTTCGGTAGGCCCTATCCAGACCCCTTCCAAGCACACCACGACCACGGTCGGTGATATAATCAAGGAACGGAATCGACAATCGTAGCTCCACCCCTTCGAGTGAATGGCCTCGCCCTCGCAGAACAGGCGTTCCGTCAGAATCGAGCACGGCCGAAAAACTGCGCGAGAAATCACAATCGGCGAGCACCGGCTGGGCACTGCGCCGAACCGTAGACGACCGCCCTCCGAGCGTAATATAGAGCCTGTCGCCGCCCGTTCCGCCCTCCGCAAAACGGATCCCGGAGAATTCCTCCTGTAGGACTCGAAAGAGTGATGGCAGCAGCCGATTCCCATTGAATTGATGCGGATTGCTTCGCCACAAAAGCGCATCTCTAAGTTTTGGAGAGGCAAGGAATCCGTCAAGAAACCGTTCGAAGCCCTGTTGCGACTCCTCGTTTCCACCTGCAGAACCGAGAAAATAGACAGCTCGACGATAGTTTCTGCGTCTTCTCGCCTCATTGTCTTCCCGCTCGCCAACATCTTCACCAGCACAGGCAGAAACTGGCGTACGAAGGCGCTCTTCAAGTTCCGCAAGGGAAGGATCAGTTTGACGCACTGGCGTTGCCCCGCCAAGGCGAAGAAGCCTGTCCTCGCGTGGCGACCGGAACTTGTTGAATCCCTGCTCCCTCATAAGGGATACCGCATGAAGCTGACGCACGGCGTCACGGACATCTTGCACACCGTCATCGCCCCAAAAGAGGTTAAAGAACCGATAACCTTCCTTTTGCCTGACAGACAGTTGCGAGACTCGCTGACAGTTAAGCCCGCCAGTTAGGAAAAATACGAAGTGCGCGCCAAGCTGCCGCATGGTTAGACGCCCACCATATGCATAGGCACGCTCGTAAAGCCACGCAATCCGCATAAAGGCGATTTCACGGTTTCGACGAAGAATTTCGCGGTTTGCCAGGATCGGGCACGTCGAGGAACATGGGCATGCGCGGCAATCCTCCCATTTCCGGGATTCAACCATCTTGCCAAGCACTTCCATCCCGAGCCTGATGTTGTTGCGACGAGCAAGGTTAAAAACGGCAAAGACTGCGATGCCAAAAGAGAACCACGCCGACTCGCCAGTTGCATCAAACGCGCCAAGCAGTTCGCTCTCGACAGTTACGCGATCTCTGGAAATACGGCGGCAACGGTCGCAGAACATCGACAGCAACGCACCTGTATTCGAAACGATCAAGTAACGGACATTAGGCTCGGCACGGTTGAGGTCATCCAGCAACGCATCGCGCTCCGCCTCAGACCATTCGCTCAAATCTTTGACAACAACTATCCGCACTCCATTCGAGGACACTTCCGTTTTCTTATCAAACTGTACATTAGGATCAATAGTTCGGACAATCTCCAGGGCAAGTATCGACTTTCCGTCACCAGCATGTCCGGTCAAAATGACATTGCTGGCTTCTCGTCCATCCCCTAGCAACATCGAAAGAATGGTAGGGGATAGCTCATGTCCAACTCGAATTTCCTCAAACAATGGTTCCCGGGACTGTGTCTCGGCCAATGCACCCTGGCTGTTTGCATCGGTTCCGTGTAATGTGTTGAGGTAAGCCACAAATGAATTATACATGCTTGCTCCTTCTGTTAAACTACGACATGCAAGGCGTTGTTCTGCAAGTTGCTGAAACATAACAATCGCTTCAGAATCCAGAAATATCTCGAGCAACACTCCTTCTATGGAAGCACCTTTTACCATCCGACTCAAATCACCTGGCCCACCAATTGAACTGGCGTGCTCAAGTGCCTGTTCTTGTCCCGGATTTGGGATCAAGCGCCATATGCCAGACGTCCTCAGATGGAAAAATGGATTATACGGACGATTTCTATCGTCATCCGTCTTGAATCGCTCAAACACCAACCGAAATTCTGCTACAAGCTCAGGTGTGTACTTAATAATCGCATCTCCGAGCCCCTCTCTTTGTATGATCCTAGCTACAGCAAGTAAAAGTAACAATTTATGAGGCTTTTGCGTTGCCCCTTCCGGTTGCAAGGCTTCAATAAGCGCTTTGATCCTATTTAATTTCTCACTCGTCATTGTATCGCACTCCAAACAACGCGAATAGCGGCAAGGAAAGCCTCAAGGTCTTGTTTCGTCGTTAAAATCGAAGTAGAAATACGTATGCAATGACGTGCCTCAACCGTTGGCACATTCATTGCTTGCAACACGTAAGACGGCTCTATTGCACCAGTATTGCAAGCCGACCCATTGCTAATGCAAAACAACGGCAGATTGTCCATCAAGATATCCGACGGCACCTCTGGCACAAAGAGGTTTGTCGTGTTCGGCAAGCGCTCTGCTCCCGTACCATTTACGCGACTGCCTGGGATGGCGGCAAGCACAGCCGCCTCGAAACGATCCCGCAGAGCTCTCATCTTCGCAAGACCATCCTTGTCCGGCAAAAGTTCCATTGCCTTGCCCAACCCAACTATGCCAGGTACATTATGCGTCCCTGGCCGGATGCCACGCTCCTGTCCACCACCGGCAAGAGGCATCGGGAACGGGAATCTGTTAGCACCAGACCGTAGATAGAGGAAGCCTGCGCCTTTCGGGCCATGAATCTTGTGGGCGCTGAACACTGCGGAATCCACGCCGAGATCTGCAAGCGAGAACTGCATCTTACCAAGCGCCTGCACAGCGTCGCAATGGAAGAACGCCCCGACGGCACGGGTCAGTTCCACTAATTCATGAACAGGCTGCACAACTCCAGTCTCGTTGTTCGCAAGCTGAACAGAGACAAGCCCCGTTCCCGGCTGAATCGCCTCGCGTGCAGCAGCAATGTCAACTACGCCATCTGGTGTGACGGGCAAGTAAACAACCTCGAAGCCAAATGTCCCAAGCCGCTTGGCGGCATTGAGTACGGACTTGTGTTCGATTGCAGAGACAACAATGCGGCGAGCCACCGGATGCGCATCAGCAAAGGCCTGGAATATCCAGTTGCTACCCTCCGTCGCACCGGAAGTGAAGAATATCTGCCCAGGGTCGACGGCAAGCGTCTGCGCGACTGTCTCGCGAGCTGATTCGACCGCCCGGCGAGCAATCCGTCCTGCGAGGTGCGAACTTTCAGCATTGCCAAAGACAAAAGCCAGATAGGGCTCCATCGCGGCGACAACCTCTGGGTCACAGGCAGTCGTTGCATTATTGTCAAGGTAGACAAGCCCCTCGGGAATCTTTATAGATGACACATCAAACATGCCTGATCCCCCATGTCGTCATCGGCAAATACGTCTTTAAGAGAAAGGTTTGCCGCACACTTGGGCTTCGCAGCTTGCTTCTTTGCAAACTGCGCCTTGATTTCTGCAACGCGTTCGGGACGAGACAGCTCTTCTAGGCTTTCGTTCTGGCACCATGTAAATCGCTCACCCGTAATGGGATCAATCTTCTCGTACGCCATTGCCTTTTGAAATAGATCAGGGTGTCTTTCAAGTAAGCCAACCCATTCAATTCTTTGCTGGAAAAAGCAGAAGTAGCAACCAGAACGCGATCGCCAGTCGTAGTAGGTTGGAATACCAAGTCCAGAATCTTCCAATATTTTGAAGACATCAGCTTTACGAATATTATGCTCTATAAAAGGAAACACAGCCTTGATATTCGGCTTTGTAGAAATATACCCCGTTCGATATGGCTCATCGGCCCGGATCCCAACATAGCTAATAACATTGTCCGATCCGATAAACTCTTCATATGGGATGAGTTTAAGATACTGCGTACACCATCGCGACTGTTGTGACGGAAGGAATCCTCGCTTGAGTTTTAGAATTTCATCAAACCCATACCCTGCCTTGTATTTGAGAGTTTTGATTGGTTTCCCAAGATATTGGCTCAACCGCTGCATATATTCATACGTCTCATCCAGTTCCTTCTCCGTGTCGCAGAAGACATACTCCATATCGGGGACCTTGTCCTTCATGAAAACGGCGAGAGCGGAGGAATCCTTGCCGCCCGAGAGCGCAAGGATGTGACGAACGGGCTTTTCTGTGACTTTACTCATGAGCGTTTCTCCTTCGAGGACGACGACGCCGGGAGCAGTCGCTTGCGGGCTGTTTGTGCGGCCGCACGCAACCGCGAACGCTCGATTTCGGTTTTGAGTTCATCTCGACTTGGCATATACGGCATGAGCTTCGTGGCAAAAAGGCGTTCGCAGTCTGCCATGACGGAATACTTCACGTCCGTCTCATCAATCTCGGTTCCCAGGAGAATGCCGACTGTGGGATTGTCGCCCTCGGGCCTTTTGAGCGTATCGAACATCCGACGATATGCATCCATCTGTCCGATGTCGCGGCTCGTCAACTTCGAGGTCTTGAGATCGACAAGGACGAAACAGTGCAGAATGTAGTTGTAGAAGACGAGATCGACATATCGTTCGGACGTTTCCGTCGGGATACGGTATTGTCGTCCCGCCAACGTGAAGCCGCGTCCGAGTTCCAGCATGAATTTCTGAAGATTGTCCAGAATCCGCTTCTCCAGCTTTTTCTCCTTGCCTCGCAGGTTCCCCTTCATGTTGAGGAACTCGGCGACGCAGGGGTCTTTCAGCAGCATTGCCGGGGTAACAGGCTCCGCGGCTCCCTGCGGAATTGCCGGAACGGCAGCCTTTTCCTGCAGGCGTTCATAGGCGCAAAGGCGAATTTGACGCTCGAGTTCCTTGACTTTCCATCCGGCGGCGGCGGCTTCGTTCAGATACCACGCCCTGGCCTTAGGGTCGGAAACTCGCATAATGGCACGGTGGTGCGACCAGCTCAATTTGATACACAGCGTGTATCGAATCTCCTCCTCGGTTGGATAGGCCCGGTAGAAAAGGCGGCAATTGCGGAGGTGCGGTTCGCCGAATCCGTCACCGAAGGTCGTCGTCAGTTCGCGAGAGATTCGCTCCAGGAGTCTTTCGCCGTACGCCGCACGATCCTTCCCCTTTTGCTCTTCGACCACGATTCGGCGGCCGATCAGCCAATAGGCGAGAGGCATGATGGTGTTGACATGCCGCACCACACTCGTCCGGGCGCGGACAATGATGTCGCGGATGTCGGCAACGCAGTCCGCCGTTGCCGGAAGCGACAGAGGAATGAGATCGCCGTCCGATTCCGGCGACACGATTTTCAACGAACCCTTCTTCACGCTGGTTTCCTTTGCCTTACCCATATCTACCGAGCCTCCTTTGCATCTAGTTCCGCAAGGGCACGCAGAAGCGCGGCACGGCGTACGGCAACAGATGCTCTACCGGACTTGGCGGCGGCATGTATTGAATCAAGCAGTGCATCGGCAGCCTTCTCTTCCTTCGCCGAGAGGGCCGCTGTACCATCGTAGGGACGCCACGCAGACTTGAAACGTTCTGCGAGGCCGGTGACGGCGCGGGTGAACTCGCCCAGCTGCAAAGGCCCCCACTTTTCCATCGGCGAGGACACCATGAACGACATGACCTGCGCGGCCTTGTTCCAGTCGCCGTCGGTGTTCTTTACGTTCTGCAGGAACGGTCCGAGGTCCGACGGGCCAAGACGGGCGATAAGCATGCAACTCCGCTCGAAGAGCAGTCGCCATCCCTCCGCATTGTTTTCAAATCCGAATGCATCGAGAAGCTGGGCGCGGCAATCCGAAACAAGTTTCGGAAGCGCCCCGCCAAGTTCGTGAAGGCAGGTGTTCAAACCATTGAAGTAGCGATCGAGCTGCGCCTTGTCGAGGCGCGTTTCCGCTATTCCGTCAAGGTCAAACACCGCTGGCAGCGACCTGAACAGCAACACTTCCGGAGACTTGGCGTCCTCGAACGCCTTGCGAAACGCCTTGGCCTTTTCAGAAACGGAAGAGGTCTCCAATGCGTATTTCGACAGGCTGTTGCGAAGTCCGTAGAGCTTGCGAACGACAGACATCAAGGTCTCGGTCGGCGCGCCGAGTCCGACGGCGAGTCGCTTCACGATAGCCGCGCGCGTACCGGAGATGCGCATCCCGGAAAGCGCAAACAGCTCAGGACGGCGGAAGAGCAGCTCAAATTGCGCGTCTGAAGGCTCGGGCTGGAACGTACCTTCGGAATAGAGAAACACTTCGTCTCGATTGACGATCAGGAATGCGATAACAAGAAGCGAGAGCAACCCATCCAGAACCCCGAATGGCGGCTGACGCAACTCGGCATAGATCTCCTTGACCGACACCGGTTTCTCGCGAGGTGCGAAGATGATTTCCGCAAGCCGATTCCAAACCGGGAGAAGATTCGTCGGCGCGCTGTCGGCTGGTGCCGCTAGACGCAAAACGCCATCCCGATTCTTGACGTGCATCCCCGAAGCGAGGATGACGGACTCGTAAATGCTGCGCTCGGGGGGATAACCCTCAATGCCGAGGCATGGAAGCTTGCACTTCTCCGGGCAATTAAGGGCCGCCACAAGTTTGTTACGGGCGGCAGCAGCCTGGGATGACGGAATGCGGCGGTTGACGAGTTCGTTGCGAACTCGTGGAGATTCGCAATAGAGGTCGTCGCAAATGGCAGAAAGGCGGCGCGAAAGTTCGCGGCCGGAAACGATATCCGAAAGCTGCCGCCCCTTGTAGACGAATACACAGGCGGCACCGATCGGAGGCTGACGCGGATCAAGTAGCCCGAACTGACGCTGGACGACGAGCTGAGTCGCCTCGGCAAGCCGAACCGCGACCTCGCGGCTTGCAATACGATCGTCTCGGAGCGCCTTTTCATTGTCTTCAATCCAATGGAGCCGGCGGACTTCCTTGAGAGCCTCCTTGAGTTCTGCACATCCAGTCGGAACGGCAAAGACAATCCGACGTTCGTCCCTGAACATCTTCTTGGCGTCTTCTACAAAGCGCTCGATCTCGCTTTCGCGTTCGGGAAGGCAGACAACGAGAAGCCCTGCCGCCAAAGAAGCCGAGTCGACCTTGATATTATCGAGATCGGACGGACGATCGACATATCGCGTTTCGAAGAATCGCAACGAACCTGTATCAAAACTGTGACGGCGGGCAACCATCGGGGCGGGCGGAACAAAGCGGGCAAGAGTCTCCGCAATCGAGAACCCCGTCTTGGACAGTTCGGCATCGGCTCGCTTTTCACACTCGCGCAGATCGATGTCGCTCCCGCTCCACAGAGCGTAGGTTTCGCTAAATCGCCTAAACACAAGAATGGACGCGTCCACGAGCTCATCAAGATTCTTCCCAAATTCTTCAGGGGCGAGCGCAAGATGGACAAGCTGCTCTGATGCGCGAACCATGCTCTGCGATCCAAGAGAAGAAAGAAGCGCAACAGTCTTGATAATCTTCGCATCGACCTTGGAAAGCGACGGCTTGCTCTCAAGCGCGGCATGCGCATCGAGGAGCGCCTGTCCAAAGGAATTCCGGGAAAGGTGCGTCTCGAAATTCGTAAACAGATAGTCGTAGATATCGACAAGCGTGACAAGTTCATCGTCGTTTCTACGAGACCAGAAGTCCTGGAGCCCGTTCGGCTCGTTGCCTACGAGGAACGTGAAGACGGAACGCTCGTTCTGGCCAAGACGCCGGAAGAGAATCGGGAGCGCCGCAAGTGCAAGCGGGTGGATCGGCCAAGACTTCTCGGCGAAGCGCATGAACTCTTCATTGGAAAGTCCAACACAAGACGGGACCTTGTCCTTCACAGCCTGCTTGATGAGATTCCGTTCTTCAGACGTGAGCGTGCGCTTGGAGTTGATTGCGGCCGCGACAAGCTGTATCTGCGCGGCTGGAGTTTCCGAAAACGCAATTGTATCGAACCTGCCTTCGATTTTGCTGAATTCCTTGCGGAGCGCGGCATCGGAAGCGGCATAGTCGGCAAATCCCTGGTGAAGGATGCCAACAAGCGAAACGGACGCATCCTCGCGCCGAGATGCCGTTTCCGCCAATTCCTGCAGGATCGAAACGTCTGCCTCGCGGGGATTAACACGAGCGTTGTCGAATACGAGGCCGAACTCGTCGAGCACAAAAATGATACCGCGATATCCAGCCTTGCGAAATTCATCGGCAATCTTTTCAACAAGCGCGACGGCGTCTTTTGTGTCGCGACTTGTACGCAGGTCTCTAGAAAGCCGAACCACACGCGACGGAATGTCCGAGGAGGCGTCAACAGCATCTGCCAGCAACGCCTGTACCGACTGACGCCCGGCTGTGGCAGGGAGAAACGCAAAGCTCTTGTCGACCCGGTCCGGCCAGATGACACGTCGAACTTCTTCCGCGAGCTTGGGATCGGCGTCGCGAAGCAGCTTCCAGGAAGCATCAGTACGAGATCGAAGAAGATGAAAGAGAAACAGTCCAAACGAAGATTTACCAGAGCCGTAGGGACCTGTCAGCGCAAAGGCCCGGTCGATCCTCCCGTTGGCAAGGCCATGCACAAGGCGAAACAGCGCCGCGCGAACCGATGGAGTAACGATATATCCAGAAATGTCCGTTGCCGAGCCGCAATCGCGAGCAAGATTGACCGAACGGAGAAACCTGCGTGAAATGTCGAGTGTACGAGACATGTTTAAGCCTCCACTCCGTAGTAGCGACAGAGAAACGCCATGGCATCATTTAGAGCCGACTCGCGTGAGCCGCTGTAAAGAACTGTCTCCATGCCGGCGGTTTCGTGATGGCGCAAGATGCCCTTCGAATCGCGCTCGATTCGTAGTAGCGCATCGACAAATGCATGCTGATCAAGTTTGAACACTTGCCCTGGAGAGAGTGGATCAAACAGGAGGCGGGACAAAGAAGGCGCAAAATCGTCCGTTTTCAACATAAAATGGAGAACTGCAAATCCAACAACAGCATCGGGCAGATTATGTTTACTCCCGATATTGATGCGCCAAAGTCCTGAACTGCCTGTCGGCTGGATCAGCCCCAAGGCAAGAAATGGGGCATCTGCATTCTCCTCGAAGACCTTGCTTCTAGTCCCCGCGTAAAAGTGCAGAAAACATTCCACATCACGTTCAATCGTCTTGTCCGAGACGGTTGCCTTCATGTCAGATATATACCGAGACACGAATGACTCTAACTCCGGCTTCGTGAACTCAGGCTTGTTGTAGTGATTCAAAACGACGCTCCATGTCGATTGCGCCGCGCGAGTCACAACATGGTGGTGGAGAAGCCATAGTGAAGCGTCATCCTCAAGATAGGGATCGACACCTTCGATTCCGTTATTGCCAAACAGAAATGAGCCCAGTTCGGCAATCCGCATGGTTCCAGGCGCATCGGCATCTTCCACCAGTCCTGTCTGAACACACCAGTATTTGATACTCTCGACCATGTTCTTACCTACACCAAGCCTGACGACAGCGTCGTCGGCGAGGAATCCACCCGGCATCTCGCGAATAAGCGCCACACCCTTCTCAAGCCATCCATTCCGGACAGCGAAGGTCTGGTGCCCCGAAAACCGAAGCTTTCCTTCATTTTTCGACGGTTCCGCATACAGCGCCAGCCGATTCTTTGCTTTTCGCTTCATTGTATTTTGCTTAATTAGCGTGCCTTAAATTCCTAACTCATTTATGACATATATTTTACCACAAAGGGCCCTCCCCCGCAACGATTGGCAGATGCTTCACGAAAACAATGCAGTCATTGCGGTAAAGTGCAAGATTCCTGTTGCGCGACCTTCTGCAGGACACTACAACTGTCATAATCTGCGTTTTCTTGTCCATTTTACCTCCTCGCTCCATCGGAATCTCCACCGCAACAATGTAGACTCCTGACATGCTCATAGACTATAGCACAAAATGTGATGTCGCAACTTGTCACGAAGTTGTCAATCTTGACAAGTTCGGGAGAATAAATAGTCTGACATGATTGCCACTGTAAATTATCACAGTAGTATTCTCCTCCCATGGTGTCAGCCCACATGGACGAACACCCTACCACGGCATTTCCGTCGCGAACCAGCCAGCCATAAACCTTTCGACTTCCTTTCATCTATCATCTACCCGTTCTACATGTTCTACACGGCTAAACTTTTAGCACATTTAGCACATGTCGTTGAGTTCACAGCCATTTTAGCAAACGAACTTAAATCTAACCTTAAGCAGACATGTTTAATGAGGACAATGACCACAGGAAGAGCGGCAAGCAACAGTAGAGTGAAAATTCGCTGGGCTATAAGCTGATCCTCAACGCTCAATCCAAAGTTCTTAAGGGTCAACGAACATGCAAAGACAAGGTAGAACATGGCAAGCGACCCGAAGGCCGCTCCCAAAACCGACAAAACTCTCTTTAGCATGTCCATGATGCCTACGACGCCATCTTGCCTTTCCGCTAAGCGATGTCGCCGACAGTATATCATTTCGTTGGCCGTGTAAACTTATTGCGAACTTATTGTTTGCGAAATATCTAGCGCCGAGATTATCGGATACGATAATTTCATACCCGACGCTGGCACGAGGCGTAGTAGTACGCCCTATCGACGATGCGCCGCCTGTCGAAGTGGCGGC
>OCTX014576622.1_pt1 | contig 26856 bp, 15 predicted proteins | sample 1539691 | NCBI WGS metagenome assembly OCTX01 (sample SAMN02144231, study PRJEB22623) | gut metagenome | biome: sheep rumen | host: Ovis aries | place: New Zealand
ATTTATGCCCTGAAACGTTTGAATCTCTCAAAACATCTGATGGTATCGGCATTTGAGGGAGGTTTCATCCTGCAAAATGAGCTATAGGTCCGATTTTGCTCCGTTCGGCAAAAATTAGCCGCGTCAAAATGTCCACCTCGAAATGGCGGTCTTTCTGTTTTTCAATCATGGTGTTTATGGTCAACAATGGATGTTTCAAAAAGGTTTCTCTTTATATCATTCGCCGGATTCTCGCGCCGCTATTGTGCTTGGCGTGGCTCTTCCGCCTCGGCTGCAATCGTTCCGTCGGCAGCCGTGTCGGCGGGTTCGCTGGCAACAGCAGCCGAACGCTCGTCGAACGATTTGGGGCTCACTCCGTAGAGTTTCGTAAAGCAACGGGTGAAATATTTGGGGTCATTGAACCCCACGCTGAAGGCTATCTCGGCGATGTTGCGCTGGTCAGCCTTGCGCAAAATCTGGCGCGCAATGTCCAAACGATAGTTGCGGATGAACTGTGTGGTGCTCTGCCCCACCTCTTCGTTGAGCCTTTTGGCCAGCAGGCTGCGGCTCATGCCCATTTGCTCGCAAAACTCGGTCACGCCGAATTCTGAGTTCATGTAGTTCTTCTCGATGATGGCCATCACACGGTCCATGAAAGGCACTGTGTTCTTTTCCTGTTCAACGGCATCGGCCTCAACGCTCTTGGCCGAGCTCTGGCTGTAGCGCCGCTGATTGCTCAGAAAACTCTCTATGCGGGCCTGCACCTGCTGCGGGTTGTCGCTCTCGCGCAAAGCCTGCTCAATGGGCTCCAGCAACCGTTCTGCCTCGCGCTTGCGCAGATAGGCCACCCGGCGGTTGTAGGAATAGACTGCCAGGGCGGCCAATGCCACGGCCAACAACAGCAGGAACCACCAGCTCTTCCAGAAATAGGGAGTCACGCGGATGTCGATGCTGATCACGTTGTCGTCGTTCTGCATGCCCGACACGTATTTCACCTCGAGCGTGTAGTGACCCGCCGGGAGGTTGGTGTAGCGCACCTCATGCTTGCCGGCCTCCAGCTGCACCCACCGTTTGTCGAAGCCTTTCAGCCGGTAGCAGTAAAGGCCCTGCACGTCGGCACTGTAGTTGAGCGCCGAAAACTCGATGGTGAACGACTTGTCGCTCTCGTGCAGACGCACACGCTTTGCCCTGCTGATGTCTTCGTCCAGATAAGCACTGGGGACGGCAACCTCCTGGTTGCCCACGTACAAGCGCGTGAAGCTCAGTTTCCCTCCATACACCATGCTGGTGTTCAGCCCTTCGAGCACCGACAGGCCATTTTCGGCCCCCAAGTAGATTTGTCCGTTGCTGCCTATCACGGCGGAGTTCCAGTAGAACTGCGACGACGGCAGTCCGTCGTTTTCCGAAAAGTTGAGGAAATTGCCCGTTTGAGGGTTCATCATCGACAGTCCGTTGGTGGTGGTAATCCACAGCTGCCCGTTCTTGTCCTCCACGATGCCCTTGACGGCATTGTTGGCCAGTCCTTGCTCGGTGGTATAGTTGGTGAACGTCTCCTTCCCTGTCTTATCGACCGTGCGTTTGTAGAGTCCGTAACCATTGCTTCCCATCCACAGAGTGCCGTCGGCCGACTGCCAGAAACACGTTATTTTCTCAGTGACGCCACTTTCCGGGTCGTCCAACTTTGTGCGAAGGGCGCGCACCTTGAAGCGCGGAGCCTTCAGGTCGATGACGCGAACACCGTCCAGACACCCAATCCAGAGTTGCCCGTCGCGGTCGATGATGGAGCCTATGCAGCCGCGCACGTCGCGGCAGCCGTCGTAGGGTTCCTCTATCAGCTGCGTGGCGAAGTTGTAGAAATAGATGCCCCCGTTCGATGCAATCCACAAGCCGTTGTTCAGCCGGTCGTAGGCCAGCGCCCCCACATAGTTGATGATGTATCGGTATTCGGGCTGCACTTCCAGCGGGACGATGGTCGCGGGATGGTTGCGGTCGGCCTTGTGGACACCTCCGCCCCATGTGCCCAGCCAGAGGTCGGTGCCCGCTCCGCGTTCAATCACCGACACCGAGTTGTGGCGCAAGCCCGTGTTGGCCGTCGTAAAGTGCTCGAAGGCCTCGCTGCCCGCCATCTTGCGGTTCAGTCCGCCCTCAACGGTCCCCACCCACAGAGTGCCGTCGTCCTCTGTCAGCATGGCGTTCACCGGACCGCCCGAAAGGCTCTCAGGCAGCGACGAGTGCAAATAGTTGTGCAGCGTGAGGAACCGCGGCGACAGTTTCGATATGCCGGCATTGTCGGTGCCTATCCAGAGCAGCCCGTGGCTGGTCCACATGCAGTGGACGAAGTTGCTGCTCAGCGCATTCACCTTGTCCGTGGCGTTCCAACGCTTAAACTTGCCCTGCTCACTCAGTATGTCGATGCCGTTGAGTGTGCCCACCAAGAGCTGCTGACCGGAAGTCAGGAGGCAAGTGACAAACTGGTGCGACAACTCGTTCTCGCCCTCGCCGCGCACATAGCGCAGTGTTTGGCGCGAAGCCATGTTGAAGTTCACCAGTCCGTTGTTGGTGCCCAGCCATACAATGCCGCCCTGCCGCAGCATGCACGTCACGTAGTTGCCCGCTATCTCGCCCGTCAGCCCGCGCGCCACCTCCTGCCGCACCAGTTTCTCGCCGTTCAGCGCCAACCTGAAGATGCCGCCGTCGATGGCCACCCAGGGCCTTCCGTCGGACTCGACGTCGGCTATGACAATGTCGAAGGCCCGCACACTGTAGCCGTGGGTCAGTAGACTGCCCACCTGGCCGTTCTCGTCGAAAGACAGACGGCACACCTGGCGGTCGGTAATCAACCAAATGCAGCCCTTCGAGTCGCAATAGACATGCTTGGCTGGCTGCGACATCAGTGCTTTCAGTTTTTGCGCCCTCTCTTTGGCTCCCTCTTGCCTCCCCAAGGCCGAGGAGGACAAGGTTTCGGCCGACACCGTGCGTAGCGTCTTCAGTTCGAGCACATCCACCCCCTCGTCGAATGCAATCCACAACCGCCCGAAACGGTCTTCGCAGAGGTTGCGGCACGAATTGCTGCGCAATGTGCCACCTCCAGTCTCACTGAAAGCGAAGTGTGGAGAACCCAATCCCAGATGCAAGAACGAGTAGCCGTCGTAGCGCACCAAACCACCTACGTCGGAGGCTATCCACATGAAACCGTAGCTGTCTTCGAAAATGTCCTGTATGGAGTTGCTGGGCAGTCCTTCCTTCATGCCTATATACGACATGTTGTAGCCACCGGCGTCAACGATTGTGTTCTGAGCCGAGGCCAACAAGCCCTGAAAGAGCAGCAAGAAGGTGAGAACAGCTTTATTCTTCAATATTTTTCAATATTAGACTGATTAGTTTTTGCAAAGATAGCATTTTTCCGCAAAAAAGCCAAAACTGACAAGGGAAAAACAGGTTTTTTGTTTTCACATCCGCTGTTTTTGTTGGTTTTCAAGTTTGTTTTTATTGGTTTTTGCTGTTTTTTTAAACGGCGCGAATCGCAGGACAAGCCCCCATGAAATAGCCTTCCCAAACAGCAGTGGCAAATTTTCTAGAGAATTTCATCGCAACGTCGGGAAATAAAAAATTATCTCCCGACGTTATTTTCGCCGCGTCGGGAGAAATTGTGGGCTGTTGGCAGATTGGGAAAAGAAAATGGCGGCCCCCGGAGCAGCTATTGCGTCAGTCTGCTTGCGGAGTCCGCCTGTGCGTGTTCTTAGTAAGTATTGATTTAAGGGTAGAAGGTTGTGTTACTTAGTTTTCGTTTCAAGTGTCGGTTTTTCCTGTTTTCGGCCCGTGCCTGTTGCTCATTGTGCCACCACCTTGCGGCCATTCACAATGTATATGCCCCTGGGCAGGATTGGCCTTTGGCCATTGAGCGCCGGCCGTTGAACGTCGATGCGCTGGCCGTTGAGGTTATAGACGGTCGAATTGTCAGTTGCCATTTGTCCATCAGCAATTGTCTGGATGCCCAGTTGCTCTTCGGTGAGGAAGTTCTTCAACTCGTAGAGAGCCTGCATGGCCCGGCCGGTCTCGTTGTCGAAGAGCGATGCGTTGTACCAATTGTCTGTAACGCGCTGCGTGTTCCAGTTCAGCCCATACTCGTTGGCCTCGGGGAACCACCAATAAAGTCCGTCAACATTCTCGTACTCGTTGAGAGTGGCGATGAGGTCCTTGGTGAACTGCAACTGTCCGGCATCGGTGGCGGGCCAGTTGGGGAACGTGCTGATTTTATAGGTGGCATTGTCGGGATACCATTTGTGATAATAGCCCGTTTCCACGATTTGTATTTTCTTATCGGGATAGTTGCTCGACAGCGTGTTGAGCACGCTTTTCAGTGTTGTGAGTGTGCCGTGATAGTAGGGGTAATAGGAAATGCCTATCACGTCGTAGTCGTCGGTATATTTCTTCAGCGTCTTGTAGAAGTTGGTGACGTTCTGCGATTTGCTCATTTCGGTCTGGATGACGATTTGCGCTTCGGGGCAGGTCTCGCGAATGGCCCGGATGCCTGCTTGCAGGTATTTGGCAAAGTTGGCGAAGGTGCCTCCGCTGTGGCCGCCGCCGTCGGGATAGCAGTGGCCTGTGGGCCAGAGCATGCCATAGGTTATTTCGTTGCCGGGCTGCACGAAGTCGGGGGTAGCTCCAGCCTCTATCAGTTCGTTCAGACAGTCGCAGGTGTATTGGTAGAGCGTCTGTGCCAGTTGGTCGGGGTCGGTGCTTGTCCATGCCGAGGGTGTGCTGTGCTTGCCCGGGTCGGTCCAGGTGTCGCTGTAGTGGAAGTCGAGCATGAAGGCCAGTCCGGCATCCTTGATTTGCTTGCCCAGCGCCTTCACAAACTCCAGGTCCTGGCAAACGCCCTCGCCCTTATGTTCGGCTGAGGCTTTCTCGGGGTTCACAAACAGGCGCACGCGCATGGCATTCCAACCCTGCTGCTTGAAATAGTCTATCATGGGACCTGAGATGGCCTTGCCGTTGTTGTCGAGAAATTTTGCTCCGTGCTCTTCGTACTTTGGCAGCAGCGAGATGTCGCCGCCAACATACTTTTGGGCTTGCGCGGTGAGATTGCCTACTAACAGAATGATTGCGCAAACCGTTGCAATAATTGTTTTTCTCATACTCAGTGTGGGTGTGACAAGTAATGTCATTAAGAAATGATTTGGTTTTAGTTTTTGCAAAATTACGTTTTTTATTTGAGATGGCCAAGAAAAAGGTCAAAAAAATGAGGGCACGCCTCGTGGGCATGCCCTCAACTGATGAAGGTGTATCGGAAGATTTACTTCACCACCACCTTGCGGTTGCCAATAATGTAAACACCTTTGGCCAACTTTGAATTTTGAACTTTGAAGTTCGAAATATCGACTCGCTGTCCGTTGAGGTTGTAGATGGACGAATGATCAATTGTCAATTGTCCATTATCAATTACTTCAATGGCCGTAGGCACGGGCTCGTCGCCAAACAACATGCCGTTAAGCTTGGCTCCAGAGGCGGCATTAGCAGCAAAGTAAGCGCGATAGGGCGCAATCTTCACACCGTTGGTTTCGCCAATCTGCACAAACTGGTTGTTGCTGTAGCCGTAGTAGGTGGTCATGTTGTCGGATTTCAGCGTTTGGGCTTCTGTTGTACCGATGAACGAAATCTCGTTGTTGGCCCCGGCATCAACAACAGCGCCTTCGCCTTCGTCCATACCTTTATTGGCAAACTTATAGAACGACTTGCCACTCTCTTCGGCAATGAAGATGTAGGGTTTGAAGGCTTCTGCATGGTCAACACTGCTGAATCGGAGGAAGCCGTCCTCGTAGCTGGTGAGTTCGTAGAGTGTTCCGGCGAGTGATTCGGTTTCCTCTTCGTTAAGGCTGAACGGCAGACAAACAGTAGAGCGCACACCGGCAGAGAAACTGCGGTTGAACAACTGGGCGTAGTTGGCATTGTTTTCGCTTACTGTTAGTGTCATCACTGGGCCGTCGGCATTGTAGTAAGTGGCATTCACAAACTCCAAATTGTCAGTCTGTTTGCCGTTTCCATTGCCATTGTTGAAGATGATGGTTGTCGGAACATCAGCACCTGCCGTGGCCGTCCAGCGATACACGTCGTGTCCGTTGGCCGATTGGCCCACCTTCTCAGCTGGAACTCCTGGCCAGTCGGCAGTTATGTTGCCGTCGCTATTGTAAGCGTAAGCATTCACAACGTTCCAGTCTCCAGTGTTTTCAAAGTAGGCGTAGGTCTTACCTTCTTGTCGTGTGGCGCATTCAGGCAAATCCTGATAGATGTAGTCGATGTACTGGTCGGTAACATTCTGATAGTTTCCACCACCGCTGTACGTGAAAAACTGGTCGCCGACGAGATTCATGATATCAACAGTCTGATTGCCGTTGCCGCCATTGCCGTTGTTCAGGATAGCGTTGAGTTCAATGGCCTCGTAGGTGCGGTAGTACCATGTTTTGCCTTTCACTGTCTTGGTTTTGAAATTTCCAACCTCAACCTTGTCGCCTGGCCATGAAGTACCTAGTGGATCACTGCCTTTCCAGGTATAAAGATGGGCATTGGTCTGTGTCGGGTCAGTATCTACATAGATGGTAATGCCACCGCCAGTTACTTCTGTCTCAATTGTTTCGGGGATAGTGAGGTCTTTGCTCATGTAAAACGCGAAATTGGGGTTGGCAGCGTCGCCGCTCACCACGAGCTGATAGTTGTCGTTGAGATGTTGGTCCAGATACTCATTGCCAACCACATAGCCATTGATGACGAGCACACGGCCGTTGGTGCCCTCGGTCTCGATGACGCGGCCTCCGCTGACGTTCTCCCAGTCCCACGTTTTGCTCTGGTTGGTGATGCCGGCAGCCTTGCGCGCCAGAATCATTTTCTTCAACTGGGGTTTGTAGTGCTTCCAGTGGCTGAGGAAGATGCAGGGCGTACCGGGCAGCGCAAGAATGAAAGCGTTGGCGGCCAGCACGTTGCTGCTGAGCCGGCTGTTGTCACGGTAGGTGTCGTGGTTATCGACGAAGGTCACCGACCAGCGGCGCAGCTCATCGACTCCCACCAGCCCCTTGTAGGCCAGTCCGTCCCAGTTGTTGTTGCCAAACACGTCGTTGATGATGAACTTCAGGGGGAAGTCGAAGGCGGCCGACTTGCCGTTGCCATTGTCGTATTCGGCTGTCTTGTTGATCCACGCGCTGGTGGCGTCGTAACCGTCCCAAAACTCGCCCACGGAGAATCGAGGCTTGGCCGCAGCGTTGTAAAGACCGGTGTACCAGCCGCTGTAGCCCTTCACCATGTCGTAACGGAAACCAGCGTAGCCCAAGTCGTTGAGCAGGAAGTCAAGATACCACTTCACGTTTTGCTGCACGTTGGTGCTGGTGTGGTCCAAGTCGCGCGTACCGTCGAAGTTGTCGCCCGTGTCCTGTGCTCCCGTGGGCACATAGCCGTTGTTGGCAGCCTCGTCATTGCTGCAAATGTCAGCCATCGACCATGTGAGGGTGTGGCCGTTCCACGTTTCTTCAGGAAAGTCGCACCAGCTGCTGACGCCGGCCTTGTGGTTGATGACCACATCCTCGATGATGCCGACGCCTTTGCTGCTGAACGTGTTGATCATGCTGCGCAGCTCGGCTTCGGTGCCGAACGTGCCGTTGTGGTCGAACCACCAGATGGGCATGTATCCCATGCCGCGCCCAGGCCCGCAGTTGCCCGAATTGGGAATCCAGATGAGGTCGAAAATCTGTGCCAGCTCGTCGGCCTGAGCTTCCAGTTTGGTCCATTTGGTGTCGGAATAGGAATCCCAGTAGAATCCCTGCAGCATCACACCGCCGTAGTTTGCCGGCCAACAGCCTTTATCCTGCGCCATTCCCATCATGGGGAACAACAGGGCTGCGATGAAAGTGAACAGTTTTTTCATATCTCAATTTTGAAATGTCAAAGTCTTTGGATGGTTCATTCTTCCCACACGCTGTAGGAAGGCATAGGTTTTGCGTCGAGTGTGGTTTCGCCGTCATCGACGACGGGCGTTTCGTCCGAAACGCTCTGTTCGATGACATCCATCAAGGGGTCGGCCATGGCCAACACCTTGATGGAAGGTTGTTCGTAACGGGTATTTTTCATCGTTTCATCACCTTTTTGCCGTTTATGATGTAGATGCCCTTGGGCAGGTTGATGGGCGAGACGCGTTGTCCGGCCAGGTTATAGACGGCCGAAGCGCCCTTGGCCGACGGGCTGTTGTCAATCACGTCGATGCCGCTGGTGCCAGCCTCCACCAAGCCGAAGTAGCCGTCGATGGTGTAATAGCCTCCATTGGTAAAGGTCAGGTCGGCGGTCTGCGGCGCACCATTGTTGCTGAAGATGATGAACGCGGGTTCTTTGACGGTGGTATTTTTCTCTCGTGTTCCGTCCCAGGTCCATTTCCACACTTTGTTGCCATTGTCGGCTAAGCCAATCTGCTTGCAGTCGGCGCCAGGCCATTTGCCGCTGGCACTGGTAAAGTTCTCGGCAGGCGAGTTGTTCCAAGCCCAGCACTTCACGGTTTGCGTCCATGTGCGTGGCGCCTCGAAGAAAGCGCATACTTCGTCGGCTGTGCGGGTGCAGAAGTCGGGAATCGAAACTTCAATAATTGCAGGCTCCTGCACCACATATTCGCGGGTGATGATGCCCTTAACTGCTCCGCCCACAAGGATGCCGGCCTTCAGCGTGATGACTGTGCCCATAGGAAGGTCGATGGTGGTGCCGCTGGCAACCTGCTTGCTGCTGGCAGTGGGGTTGCTGCCATCGGTGGTATAGACGATTTTTGTATTGGCATCGGTACTCACGGCGGTGAGTGTCACCTTCTGTGCCGTATGATATTCACCCGAGGCGAGGTCGGCCCACGCCGTGTTCATGTCCCTTGACAGATAGTAGCAGTAGTGGTGGCCTGAGAGCACTTTAACGTAGTTCTCGTTGTCGGGCTTATAGGTTCCCGCATTTTTCCCCACCACACAGAGCAGTCTGCCATTGGTGCCTGTTGTACTGATGGCGAAGTAGTCTTTGTTTGATGAAGAAGATTTGGCGTAGTTGCTCTGATTGTGGATGCCAACGGCGTTGCGCACGTCAATCATCGACTTGATATCCTTCTTGCAGTCAATCCAATGTTTCAGGAACACGCAGGGCGTTCCGGGCATGGCCAGCATGAAGGCGTTGGCGGCCAGAGTGTCGCGCTTGATGGGGTCTTGAGCGGCATTTTGGCGCTTTTCAGTGTCGTGGTTCTCCACAAAGGTCACCGAATAGCGACGGGTGGCAGTATTCGAAGCCAGACTCTCATTGCCCAGTTTGGTCCAATCGTTGTAGTTGATGGCATCGCGCACAGTGTAGCGGAATGGAAAGTCGAAGGCAGCACTCTGAATGGCTCCATCCACCTTGGTGCCGTTTATCCAGTTTTTCACCGTGTTGGCGTTACCGTCCCAGTATTCGCCTACTGAGTATTGAGGCTTAGCGTCGGCATTATATTGGCCAGTGAACGAGGCCGAATAGCCTTTCACCATGTCGTAGCGGAAACCCACGTAGCCCAAGTCTTCAAGCAACATCTTGAGGTAGGCTTTGACGTTGGTCTGCACGTTCTCGCTCTTGTGGTCCAAGTCAGGCATACCGTCCCATCCCTCGCCAGTGTCGTTGTTGCCAGAGCCGCCGTTGTTCTTCACCACGTCGGCCTGTGTCAGCTGATAGGTGACACCTTTATAGGTTTCAGCGGGGAAGTTGAAGCCGCCGAGGCTCTTACGGTGGTTAATCACTACATCGGCAATGGTGCCGATGCCAGCCTGTTTGAAGGCCTTAATGAGCGAGCGCAGCTCATTCTCTGTACCGAACGAGCTGTTGTAGTGGCCGGGAAACCAGTAAAGGTCGTCGTAACCCATTGACATACCGCCGCAATCGGCACTCTGTGGCAGCCAGACAAGGTTGAAATACTGTCCCAGCTCTTCTGCCTGATCTTCCAGGATGGTCCAGTTGGTCTGGTCGAAGGAGTCCCAGTAGAACGCCTGCAGCATGACGCCTTTGTATTCTGCGGGCCAGCCCTGCGCCATTCCTATCATGGGGAACAGCAGGGCGATGATGAATGTTGACAGTTTTTTCATTGGTTCTTGGTTCTTTATTAAAAGGAAAACAGGGAAAAACAGTAAAAACAAGTACAAACCATTGTTGTTTTTCTCTGTTTTATTTGTTTTTCTCTGTTTTCCTAAAAGTTACCATTCTGATTAATACTCGATTTCCGAATGTTTACTTCACAACGACCTTCTTGCCGTTGACAATGAGAATACCACGTGTGGAAGCGTTGACACGCTGTCCGCGCAGGTTGTAAATGTTGCTTTGAACATTGAGCTTAGAGCTTTGAATCGTTCCGATACCGGTTGTGTCTTTTTCCAAAGTGATGGTAATCTCTTCAGTTGTCGGGTCGAAGGTGATGACAATATCATATTCACCGGTTTCATCCACGGTGAACTGGTAGTTGTTCTCTTTGTCAGCGCCAAAGCTGGGCTGATCCCAGTCACCATTGGTCACAACCTTGAACTCGTAGGTCTCACCTGCGGTCAGCGTAGCACTGAAACTGAGTGAATAGGTGCCGTCATCGTTCTTTGCCATCTGGTTGTCAGGATACGAAGGATCCCAATCAACACCCATAAGTGCCTCCTGACCGGCCACGAAGTAGTCCTTTTCAATCACAACGTCCCCCTTCTTTACAGCATTGAGTTCGGCGGTTTGTTCTTTCACGTTAACGGTGAATTCGAGGTCGTAAATACCGTCTTCCTCAAAGGTGTAAGTGAGATTGTCGCTCGTCGAAGGAATGTCTGCCACGCCCCATTCGTGGTTGGCAACAACCTTCCATTGATAGGTCTTGGCATCAGTCTCAAAGTCGGTAATAGTGCCTGTCCAAATGCCGTCGCCTGTCTGTGTCAGGTCGAATGCATTCTCTTCGGCCCCCCAACCGCCAGTGATTTCACCTAAGACGGAGATAGAGTTAATCACCACCTCGTCTTTCTTTCCAGCAATGGTCATCACCATGGTTTCGCTGTTTACAGTGATGACGTATTCGCCTGCACCCATCTTAAAAGTACCTTCGCATTTCTGCAGCGGATATTCACCCATGGTCACCTCAACATCACCAGGCTGTACACCATATCGGTAGGTAGAGTTAAAAACACCCCAATCACTGTCATAACCGTCGCAGATTGTCCACCATACGGTTTTATCTAGTGACAACGTGATGGTGTTGGTAATGCCGTCTTCATCTAGGGTCATGGCTGTGGGCTCTGCCGGGGAGTTATTCGGCCCTGTCCATCCACCGAATGGATCGCCGATCACATAAAGTTGTTTTGCCGAAGCCATGCTGAAAGAAAGTAAGCTCAGCACGATAATAAATGAACGAGTAAATAAATGTTTCATATTGCTTATTTTTTGGTTATTGATTTAGGTTTATGAATCTCTATATGGTTTTCTCATCTTTTAAGTAAAGAGCATCCGTACTAAAAGTAATTCGTCCGCTTTGCAGTAGGAGGTGACGTGTCTCACGTCACAAATTCACGGATTGTGACGTGAGACACGTCACCTCCTACTTGGACACTGCAAAAATAGCAAATATACAATTACGTTGTTCTCCTGTTAGCTTTTTTTATTGATTTACAGTTGCGCAAACGTTTGCATTGTCCGTATTTTTCCAGTTCCTTCAGAGCTAATGCTTTCGCTCTCGAAAAAAAAACGAAGATTTTTGTTGCCAAAAATGACAATTATTTATATCTTTGCAACATAGAATGCAAAACGAAAAAACATGAAAAAACACTTTTCCTTGAAATTCATGTTGGCGGCGCTGACCGTGGCATGGTCATCATCGCTGTGGGCACAGACGCCCCAGCCCCTCGAAGTGAAAGAGTTGAAACTGAGCAACGGCATGTCCGTGTGGCTCAACGAGGACCACTCGCAGCCCAAAGTGTTCGGCGCTGTGGTGGTGCAGGCTGGAGCCAAAGACTGTCCCAACACGGGCATCGCACACTATTTCGAACACATCATGTTCAAGGGCACCGAAGAAATAGGCACCATCGACTATGCCAAAGAGAAGCCTTGGCTCGACAGCATCTCGGTGGCCTACGACCAGTTGGCAGCCACCACCGACGCCACACAGCGCGCTGCAATACAGAAAAACATCAACCGACTGAGCCAGAAGGCGGGCGAATATGCCATCCCCAACGAGTTCAACGGGCTCATCTCGCGCTACGGCGGCAGCGCACTGAACGCGGGCACATCGTTCGACTTCACCTTCTATCACAACATGTTCACCTCCCAATACATCGAACAGTGGTGCTGGCTCAACAGCGACAGGCTCATCAACCCCGTGTTCCGCATGTTCCAGGGCGAGTTGGAAACCGTCTATGAGGAGAAGAACATGGAGGCGGACGAAACCATGAACAACCTGCGGGAAACCATCTTCAAGGAAATGTTCGGCACCCAGCCCTACGCCTACCCCGTCATCGGCAGCACCGAGAACCTGAAGAACCCCAAGCTCTCGGACATGAGGAAGTTCTACGAACAGTACTACGTGGGCTGCAACATGGGGCTGGTGCTCTGCGGCGACTTCGACGCCGCCAACATCTTGCCGCTGCTGGAGCGAACCTTCGGACGCATACCCCGAGGCACCATGCCCCACCACCCCAAGTCGCCATTGCCCGACATCACCCAGGAGCGCACCGTAGAAGTGAGGCTGCCCATCCCGCTGGTCAGCATGGAGGCTCTGGTGTTCAAAGCACCCACCGACTACGAAAGTGACGCCAACGCACTGAAGATTGCCTCCAAAATCCTCTCCAACGGCAAGGCTGGCATGCTCGACTCGCTGATGAACGACGGCCAGTTGCTCGCAGCAACCATCTCGCCCATTGCCCTCAACGACGCTGGCGTTGCACTGATGCTCATGGTGCCCAACTTGCTGGCAAAATCGGCAAAGGCCGAGCAGAAATGCTTCGACCAGCTGGGGCGCGTCATCAATGGAGACTTCAGCGAAAAACTGGTTGAGCTGCAGAAACAAGAGCTCCGCAACGAAGAGCTGCTCGAGCTGGAAACCATCGACAAACGTGGCATACAAATGGTGATGACCATGTCGTCGGGCCACAAGTGGCAGGACTATATCAACAAACTGAACGCCATCGACCAAATCACCAAGGCCGACGTCATGGCCGCCGCCAAGCGCTACCTCGACGCACCCTTCGTCAGATTCAAGAAAAAATACGGCTCGCCCGACAAGGACAAGGTGACGCAGCCCGGCTACACGCCCGTGAAGCCACAGAACACAAACGCCGAATCGGCCTATGCCAAGCGACTGGCACAAATACCCTCTGCCGAGAAGGAACTGCGGCTCATCGACTTCAACAAAGATGCCGTCACCACACCCGTGGGTCCACAATCCACCCTCTACACGGCCAAGAACCCCGTGAACGACCTGTTCAGACTGAACATTGAATACAACCGCGGCGAGAAAGCTGACCCAAGACTCGAAGCAACGTCCATTCTGCTCAACTACGCCCAGACCGATTCGCTCACCCGCCAACAGTTGGGGGTAGCCCTGCAGGAATACGGTGCCGACTTCACCATCGAGAGCAGCGAAGAGTCCTTCACAATAACGGTGACCGGCATCGACAAGCACTTTCTGCCCACCATGCAGCTCCTGGGCCACTTCATCAACCACGTACAGCCCGACAAGAAAGCGCTCGACAAGATGAGAGACATCTTCAAGAGCGGCGAAAAATCGCTCACCGAAGAATCCACCGACGTGCTGAGGGCCCTGCTCAACAAGATGAGCTACGGCAGCCAGTCGCCACAACTCCACCGCTTGACCTACAAGGAGGTGAAGAAAATGACGGGCGAGGAATTGCTCGAAGCCTTCAACCGTGTGCTCGGCTGCCACTCCACACTTTCGTACAGCGGCACACTGGACGCCGCCGAGGTGGCCGCTGCCGTCAAGAGCTGTCTGCCCACCGACCGCAGCCAGGCTCCCTTCGTCGATTACGGCAAGGACATGGTTTCCTACAACGAGCCCGTGGTCTATGTGTTCGACATGCCCAAGTCTCGCCAGACGCTCGTCGCCACCTACGACCCGGTGAAACCCCTACCCACCAAGGCCGAGCGCGCCAAGGCCAATCTCTTCAGCCAATACTTCGGCGAAGGAGGCATGTCGTCGGTGCTCTTCCAGGAAGTGCGCGAATTCCGGTCGCTGGCCTACGCCACGCAGGCCATTCTCCGCAAACGTGCGCTGCCCGTACATCCCAACTCGCCGCTGGGTTTCATCACCATTACCGGCACACAGGCCGACAAGGCCATGAACACCATCGCCCTGGTAGATTCTCTGCTCGGAGACATGCCCCTGGTGGAGAAGAACTACCTGAACAGCCGTCAGGGATTCATCAACGAAATGTATGCCAACTTCCCCTCGTTCCGCACCATCGGCCAAGTCATTGCCATCGAACGTCTCGCTGGCTACACCGAGGATGCCAACACTGGATTGGTTCCCTTGGTCAACGCCACCTCGATGGCCGACATGAACAGTTTCTACGAGGCCAACATCAAAAACAATGCCGCCCATCGAGCCATCGGAATCGTGGGCAGCAAGAAAAAGCTCGACCTCAAACGGCTCGCCCGTTACGGCCGCGTGGTCATCGTAAAGGAGAAAGACCTGTTCAGAAAATAGAAATGTAGGAGCCCCCTCCCATCCTCCCTGGGGGAGGTGGAAGGGGGCTCCTACAAAAGTTTTGCATAGGGGGTTACTTCACCAGCACCTTGTGCCCGTTCTGGATGTAGATGCCCCTGCCGGGGTTCTCCACCCGCTGTCCGTTCAGGTTATATACGGGCGTATTGCCAATGGTCAATTGTCCATTATCAATTGCCTTGATTCCATCCTTTTCGCTGGTCACCTCTATGCCGTAAATCTTCAGCATGTCCGTGTCTACGGCCCAACTTCTGACGGTCAAGAAGTTGGGCTATGCGGATTATGGTTTAGCGGACAGTAATAAAACTAAATATTGTTTTTCTCCTCGCACGGTGCAAAATGCTCTGATTGTGATTAAAAGATGGTATGAAACAGGGAAAGGATGTCGCATTCTGGCAGATGAGCGATGGAAAACAATCTCGCCCAGCTGAAGGTGATGGGAAAATCCTCCAACGGTTTAGGGAAAAACCTCCTGCGCTTTAGGCATAATCCTTTTGAGGGGTGCGAAAAAATGAGTTATTTTGCCAACGAAAACAAGAAGCAACACCAGCCGATTGTTGACAAGCGAACAAGACAAGCAATGTTTAACCCCTTAAAGAAATAGGAGACTGAATTATGAAGAAGATGTTCACCCTGGCAGTGCTGATGACGATAGCCATCGCCGCCAACGCAATGACATACACCGAGGCTCGCAACGAAGCCCTGTTCCTGAGCGACAAGATGGCCTACGAGCTCGACCTGAGCCCCGCGCAGTATGACGCAGTGTATGAAATCAATCTCGACTACCTGTTGAGTGTTGGCAACCGCGCCGACGTGTTCGGCTCCTACTGGAACCGCCGCAACACCGACCTGCGCTACGTGCTCACCTCATGGCAGTACAACCGCTTCATGGCAGCCGAGTACTTCTATCGTCCGCTGGCCTGGACGGGCGGCAACTGGAGCTTCGGCATCTACGCCCACTATGGCCGCAACATGATGTACAACGCACGTCCGACCGTGTTTGTCAGCTATCGTGGAGGCAACAACCGCAGCAGCGGCAGCTACTATGCCAACCGCAACTTCGGCAAGCCTGCCGTCGCTACGGCCCACCGCACTGGCACCACCGTCCGCACCGGCACTTCTGTACGCAATGGCAACTACGCCATGGGCAACAGCTCTACCCGCGTGACCGTGAACGTCGGCAACAACAACCACGGCCACAATGGCAACAGCATCGGTCGCACGAACCACAACCACAGCCACGTGGGCACCGGCGTCAGCCGCACGAGCACCAGCAATGGCCACTTTGGCGGCAGCGCCACCCGCAAGGGCTCAACCCCTACCCGTTCAGGCGTGAACAGGAATTAGAAAGCACACACTATACTTTTTTCACTCAAAATTATGGAAAGCCGTCCGCAGCGATTTGCGGGCGGCTTTTTCTCGTCACTGGCCTCCGAGCCGCTCGAAGAAAGTGATCACCTCGTCCCAGGTCTTGAAGGTGTCGTCGCCCAGACGGATGTGGGTTCCCATGAAGCCGCCCAGCTCGCTGTCGGCGGCGGGGTCGATGAGGTAGTCGCCCAGGAGCAATTGCTTGTGGGCGGTGAAGATGATGCGCCCCCAGGCTGGCACGTTGATGTATTGTTCCACCCAGCGGGTGACCTCGCCCATCTGCGCAGGCTCATTGGGCAGACTGGGGGCCACGATGTAGAGCGAGTAGGTTTCGGCGAGCCACCGATAGGCTTTCTGCGCACTGCCACGGGCTTTGCCCCAAGAGTCGATGAGCGATTCGAAGGCCACAAGGATGACGGGCCGAGAGCGCTGCTCCTGACAGTCGTCCACCCAACGTATGACGGGCAGCACCGACTGCATGAACGAGCGGTCGTCCATGCGGTGCTCTCCGTGGAAGCGGATGGCACGGGGGTAATGGCGGTGGAACAGGTCGAAGGTATCGACGGTGGTGTCTTCGTCGCCAAAGAGCCCTGTGACGCGCCGCCGTTCGTCTTCGTCGATTCCCTCGAAGCAGTGGGTGGTGATTTCCTTGTACTCCTTCACCAGCGCCTTGGTGACGATGAAGTCCTGCACTCCGTCCTGCCGAGGGTTCTGGAAGTGCTGCGCCCCCATCATGTTGTGGCTCACCATGGTGTCGCCCATCTGCAGGGCGGGATTCACCATGATGCGGTCGTAGCCGCGCAGCATCTCGGTGTACATGCCGCCCATGGAGGTGCCGACGATGAGGTGGGGCTGCTCCTGCTGGCACACTCGCCACAGCAGGTCGATGGCCTCCTGCGGATGCAGGGGCAAGTCGGGAGCGATGACTGTGGCTTGGGGCATGACGGTGCGCATGCGGCTGACGGTGCCGCTCTGTCCGCTGGAGGCGAAGCCATGGACGTAGAGAATCTTCTTGCCCGCCATGAGTTGCGGGAATTGCTTGATATAAGGGTTTTCCATAGTGCAAAAATAATGAAAAAAACGAACGCGAGGACGAAAATATCCAATTTTTATTCCGTTAGTCTGAAAAAACTTTATAAATTTGCAGACTGTATGGCAAAAAACGGACATTAACCCTCCTCTCATCCCCCCTAGGGGGATGTTCCATTCCGCGAAAAGTCTCTCCCCCCAGGGGAAGTCGGAGGGGGCTCCCTAGAATCAACAAAAAAAATAATACCAACCGTCATGATGAGAAGAAGCATTCTTTTTCTGACGCTCGCAGGACTGTTGTGCTGCGGTGGCGTTGAAGCAAAAACCATCAAGAAGAAAACCAAGAAAAGCGCGCATACGCAGCGCGCCCAAAAAGCAAAAGAAGATGCCGACACGATGCGTGTGCCCACGTTCACCGAATGGCACGACTTGCAGGTGAACCAGACGAGCCGCTTCCCCCTGCACACATCGTTCTTTGCTTACGAGAACGACCGTGTTGCCTTGAAAGGCGACCCGCGACAGTCGGCCTGCTACATGTCGCTGCACGGCGACTGGAAGTTCCAGTGGGTGGAGAATGCCGACCAGCGGCCGCAGGACTTCTACAGTCTGGCCTACAACGATTCGCTGTGGAAGACCATGCCCGTGCCGGGCATGTGGGAGCTCAACGGCTACGGCGACCCCGAATATGTGAACATCGGATTCGCCTGGCGAGGCCACTTCAAGAACAACCCGCCCGAAGTGCCCGTCAAGGACAACCACGTGGGGTCCTACCGCCGCATGGTGGAGATTCCCGCCGAGTGGGACGGCCGCCAGGTGATTGCCCACTTCGGCAGCGTCACATCGTGCATGTACCTCTGGGTGAACGGCAAGTATGTGGGCTACACCGAGGACTCCAAGGTGGCCGCCGAGTTCGACATCACCAAGTTCGTACACCCCGGACAGAACCTCATTGCCTTCCAAGTGTTCCGCTGGTGCGACGGTTCCTACGACGAGGACCAGGACTTCTGGCGCCTGTCGGGCGTGGCCCGCGACAGCTACCTCTACAGCCGCCGTCAGGACGTGCAGCTGCGCAACCTGCGGCTTACTCCCGACTTGCTGAACGGCTATGCTGACGGCGAACTGAGCATTGAAGCCGACGTGAAGGGACGCGCCCAGATAGACTATTATCTCTACGACGCTTCGGGCTCGCTCGCGGCCCAGCAGACGTTCATGGCGCTGCCCGAGAGCGACCCCACGGTAGATAGCCTGCGCATGGGAGTGCGCATGGGCGTAAAGGACGTGAAGAAATGGAGCGCTGAGTCACCTTATTTATATACGCTCATTGCGAAAGTGTATGAGCTGAACGGCAAAAAGCGCGGCCAGCTGGTGGAGGTCATTCCCCAGAAGGTGGGATTCCGCAAGGTGGAAATCAAGAACGCCCAGCTGCTGGTCAACGGCCAGCCCATACTCATCAAGGGAGCCGACCGCCACGAGATGGATCCCGACGGGGGCTACGTGGTGAGCCGCGAACGCATGATCCAGGACTTGCAGGTGATGAAGCGCCTCAACATCAATGCCGTGCGCACCAGCCACTACCCCAACGACCCGCAGTGGTACGACCTGTGCGACCGCTATGGCATCTACGTGGTGGCCGAGGCCAACCAGGAAAGCCACGGCTTTGGCTATAAGGAGGACTCGGAGGCCAAGAAACCCCAGTTTGCAACTCAGATAATGGAGCGCAACCAGCACAACGTGGAGATGCAGTACAACCACCCTAGCATCATCGTATGGTCGATGGGCAACGAGACTGCCGACGGCCCCAACTTCACGGCCGCCTACGAATGGATCAAGTCGGTGGACAAGAGCCGCCCCATTCAGTGGGAGCAGGCCCACGGAGGGCAGAACACGGACATCATGTGCCCCATGTACGCCTCGCCCGAGTGGTGCGAGAAGTATGCCACCGACGCTTCCAAGCAGAAGCCCCTCATCCAGTGCGAATACAACCACACCATGGGCAACTCGAGCGGCGGTCTGAAGGAATACTGGGACCTCATCCGCAAATACCCCAAGTTTCAGGGCGGATTCATCTGGGACTTTGTCGATCAGGCTCTCCACCGCCATCCGGGCAAGTGGAACGGCGGCAACATGGAGCCATCGTCAACCACTCCCGCCTACACCTATGGCGGCGACTACAACAACTACGACCCCAGCGACAACAACTTCAACTGCAACGGAATCATAGGTCCCGACCGACAGCTCAATCCTCACGCCTACGAGGTGGCCTACCAGTATCAGAACATCTGGACCGAGCCGGTAGATCTGAAATCGGGCATTGTCAGCGTCTATAACGAGCAGTTCTTCAATTCGCTGGAGAACTACCGCATGGAGTGGTCGCTGCTCGTCGATGGCAACGTGGCCCAGCAGGGCAACGTCGATATACTGAACTGCCAGCCGCAGCAGCGCCAACAACTCAGCCTGCCCTACAAGCTCGACGGCATCGACTCGGCCAGCGAGGTGCTGCTCAACGTACGCTACATCCAGAAACGCACCGACGGGCTCGTCACACGCGGACAGCTGGTGGCACAGCAGCAGTTGCTGGTGGCTCCGGGCAAGGGCGTACAGCTGGCCCTGGCCGACAAGAAAGGCCGCAAGCTGAAACTGGCCGACAAGAAGAACAGCCCCGAGATAGCCATCAGCAGCCGCAACATCTGCGTAAGGTTCAACCGACAGACGGGCTTCATCAGCGAATACAAACTCTTCGGCCACCAGATGCTGGGCCAGGGAGGCACACTGAAACCCAACTTCTGGCGCGCCGCCACCGACAACGACATGGGGTCGAAAATCAACAGGGAATACAAAGTGTGGAACAATCCGACGATGAAGCTGCGCTCGCTCACAGCCGACAAGAAGGCCATGACCGTGCGCGCTGAGTACGACATGCCCGACGTGATGGCAAAACTCACCATCACATACCACGTAAACGCCGACGGAAGCATGGACGTTGAGCAGGCCATGACCACCGACCGCGCTGCCACGCAACCCGACATGTATCGATTCGGCATGGTCATGCAGCTGCCCTACGGCACTGACATCAGCCGCTACTACGGCCGCGGACCCGTCGAGAACTATGCCGACCGCAAGCTTTCGCAGCCCATCGGCATCTACCGGCAGACGGCCGACGAACAGTTCTACCCCTACATCCGACCACAGGAGACTGGCACCAAGAGCGACATACGCTGGTGGCAGCAGACCGACGCCGAGGGCAACGGATTCTGCCTGGTGAGCGACCGCCCGTTCTACGCCAGCGCGCTGCACTACAACATCAGCGACCTGGATGACGGCGACGACAAAGAGCAGCGCCACGTCGAGGACATTCCGAAGTCGCACTTCACCAACCTCTTCATCGACGCCGAGCACACCGGCGTGGGAGGCATCGACAGTTGGAGCGGCAACGCCAAGGCACAACCGCAGTACCGCGTGGGCTACGGAGACAAGACGCTGCGATTCACCATCCTTCCGCTTTAAGCGAAAGCCGAAAATGCGTTTTGTACACCTTTTGGCAGCAAGAAACGCCCCCAAAAGCATATTATCCACCCATCTGTGCAAAAAATCCACCTCTCCGGGGGTGGATTTTTGTATCTTTGCACCCACTAAAAACCATCATTACCACATGAAAAAGTTCACGACATTGGCCGTCATGGCCGCTTTGGCGCTGACATCGCTCACCGCCAGCGCACAACACCAGTTCACCATCAACGCCAAGAAAATGGGAGCCCCCATCCAACCCACCATGTACGGTATCTTCTTCGAGGATATCAACTTCGGTGCCGACGGCGGACTCTATGCCGAGATGGTGCAAAACCGCTCGTTTGAATTCCCCCAGCGTCTCATGGGGTGGAACTCGTTCGGAAACGTGAAGGTAGAGGACGACAACCCCGCCTTCGAGCGCAACCCCCACTACGTAGCCCTGGGCGACTCAGGCCACATCGAGAAGCGCACCGGTCTGGAGAACCGCGGCTTCTTCGGCATGGGACTGAAGAAGGGCATGAAGTACGACTTCTCGGTCTATGCCCGTCAGAACTGCGACGGCCCTGCCCGCATACGCGTCGAGCTGGTGGGCAGCGACAACCAGATCATCAACCAGCAACGCATCAGCGTCAGCGGCAAGGACTGGAAAAAATACACCGCCACACTCACTTCTGACAAAACCGACGCCAAGGGCCTCATGCGAATCTTCCTCGAGACGGCCAACGGCGTTGACCTCGACCACGTGTCACTCTTCCCACAAGACAACTGGAACCACCTGCGCGCCGACCTGGTGAAGGACTTGAAAGACCTGAACCCCGGCATATTCCGTTTCCCCGGCGGCTGCATCGTCGAGGGTACCGACCTGGCCAGCCGCTACCAGTGGAAAAACTCCGTCGGACCGGTTGAGAACCGCCCCCTGAACGAAAACCGCTGGAACTACACCTTCGCCCACCGACTCTATCCCAACTACTATCAGACCTACGGACTGGGCTTCTACGAGTTCTTCCTGCTCTCCGAGCATATCGGCGCTGAGCCGCTGCCCATCGTGAGCTGCGGTCTGGCCTGCCAGTTCCAGAATCCCGACGAGACGGCCGCTACAGCCCATGTAGCCGTGAAAGACCTGGAGCCTTACATTCAGGATGCCCTCGACCTCATCGAGTTTGCCAATGGCGATGTCAACACCAAGTGGGGCAAATGTCGTGCCGACATGGGCCATCCCGCCCCCTTCAACCTGAAGTTCATCGGTGTGGGCAACGAGCAGTGGGGACCGCTCTATCCCGAACGTCTGGAGCCGTTCCTCAAGGCCATCCGCGCCAAGTATCCCAACATCAAGGTGGTGGGCACCAGCGGCCCGTCGCCCGACGACCTCGACGGCAAGCAGTTCAGCTACGGATGGGAGCAGATGCGCCGTCTGAAGGCCGACCTCGTCGATGAGCACTTCTACCGCGACCAGCAGTGGTTCATGCAGAACGTCACCCGCTACGACAACTATTCGCGCAAGGGTCCCAAGGTGTTCGCCGGCGAGTATGCCTGCCACACCAAGGGCGACCATCAGAACACCGCTACGGGCATGAACACCTTCGAGGCCAGCCTCTGCGAGGCCGCCTTCATGACCGGTCTGGAGCGCAACGCCGACGTGGTTCACATGGCCACCTACGCTCCGCTGTTCTCGCACGTTGAGGGCTGGCAGTGGCGCCCCGACCTCATCTGGATGGACAACCTCACCACCGTGCGCACCCCCAACTACTACGTGCAGCAGCTCTACGGCCAGAATCCCGGCACCAACGTGCTCAGCCTCACCGAGGGTGGCAAGGCCGTAACGGGACAGGACGGTCTGTGCGCATCGGCCGTCTATGACAAGAACAACCGTCAATACATCGTCAAGATTGTCAACACGGGCGACCAGGCGCAGGACATTGTGCTCAACTTCAAGGGCATCAAGAGCCTCAACGCTGGCACCGTCACCACCATCCACGCCGACCGAATGAACGACGTGAACACCATTGAGCAGAAGAACACCGTGCTTCCCCGCACAGCCCAAGTCGAGACCAGCGGCAACACGGTCAAGGTGAGTGTCCCCGCCAAGACTTTCGCAGTATATAAGTTTTAAGTTGATAATAGTTAGAAACGTTTGACGCGTCAGGAGCCCATGCACAGAACGAGGGAAAAAACAGATATAAAAACAGTAAACGATGCATAAGGCTTCATAAATTCATTAGGTAACATAAGGTTAATACAGATTTAAGGTAATCAGCTACGGCTCCACTGACGCATCGCAGCCACCACACAGGCGACTGCAACAAAAATCCCGGAACGAGTTTCGACCATCGAAACGGTTCCGGGATTCTATTTGTGTATATTGCTGTCCGCTAAAAATTGAGCCATCAGAATAAAATTAGGGCTGTCACCACTCAAAGGTGTCAGCCCTTTTGGTTATCTTTGCAGTCGCGAAACATAAACAAAAAATGCGTTGGCGGCTTCGTGTCTGCGCTTCAGTCATGTCTGGCATTGACGAAAGCCCGTATTTCCTCTACGCGCTCTTCTCCAGTCTTCCTTCCTATTTCATAAACCCGTTGCATCTCATCCGGATTGTGCGACGTGTGGCCGATGGGCAGCGGCTCGTCGGGATAGATGGCCAGCGTGTCGCCCCGGCGCACCTCCTGTTCGACGTAAGCCAATTCGTCGTTATACATGAGGTGGCGGTGCTGCATGGTTTCCACAATGCGCGGATAGCGGCGCATGCACCAACGGATGATGGGCATCAGGCGGTTGGGCTGCTTCTGATAACCGTGGGGTTGGGTGAGGATGACCACGTTGCGGCCGTAGCCCATGCGCTGCATCTGGCGCAACGGAATGCTGTCGGCCATGCCACCGTCGAGCAGCTTGTAGCCGTCGATTTCAACCACACGCGACACCACGGGCATCGAGGCCGAGGCGCGAATCCAGTCGTAGGCCCAGTCGCCACCGCGCATGACGCGCTGATAGACGGGTTCGCCCGTCTCCACATTGGTACACACCACGATGAACTCCATGGGGTCGCGCTCGAAGGTTTCGTTGTCGAACACGTCGAGATGGTTGGGCACGTGGTGGTAGGCATAATCGGCACCGAAAAGGTCGCCCGTCTTGAAGAACGACTGCCAACTGCAGTACCGCTTGTCGCGCGCGAACCTTTTATTATATCTGATGGCCCGCCCCGGCTGGTGCGACTTGTAGTTGCAGCCAAAGGCGGCGCCCGCCGAAACTCCGATGAGTCCGTCGAACCGTATGCCGTGCTCCATCATCACGTCCATGATGGCGGCCGAAAACAGGCCGCGCAGCGCACCGCCCTCGAGAACCAATCCCTTCTTCATATAGCTCTTACTCTCCTTCTGAATCGAGGCGTTTCCATAATTCTCAAGCCATGCCTATAGGCATAACGAAACCATGCATCATCTGATGAACAGCAGCTCGCGGTATTTGGGCAGCGTCCACAGCTCGTCGGCCACGGTGAGCTCCAGTTTGTCTATGTGATAGCGAATCTGGTCCATCTTGGGTTCCACGGTGTCGTGGTAGGCGATGGCCTTTTCGCGCTGGCTCTCGATGCGGTTGGCCACGCGGCGCGCTTCGACCAGTTCTTCGACCAGCGTTTCCACGGCCTGGGTGCGCTGGGCAATCTCGCGAATGATCTTCACGTTGCGCGTGGAGAGCTGCCGGGCCTCCTCGGCCGAGAAGATTTCGTGCATGGTGCGCACGTTCTTGGCCAGACGGCTCTGGTAGTGGGTGGCCACGGGGATGATGTGGTTCATGGTGAGGTCGCCCAGTACGCGCGCCTCTATCTGTATCTTCTTGGTGTAGGTTTCCCACTTCACCTCGTTGCGGGCGCGCAGCTCCTTACGGTTCATGATGCCCAGACTCTCGAACATACGGATGCTCTCGTCATCCAAGTAGCGGTCGAAAATGACGGGGCACGACTTCTCCACGTCCAGTCCGCGGCGCGTGGCCTCCTCCACCCACTCTTCAGCGTATCCGTTGCCGTCGAAATGGATGGGTCGGCAGGTGCGGATGTCCTCGCGCAGCACCTCGATGATGGCATGGAACGTGGCCGAGTGCTCGGTGCCCTCATACTGGTCGGCTATTCGCTCCACACGCTCATCCACACGGCGCTTGAAATCCACCAGCGCCTCGGCCACGGCGGCATTGAGGGCTATCATGGCACTGGCGCAGTTGGCCTCGGAGCCCACGGCACGAAACTCGAAACGGTTGCCCGTGAAGGCAAAGGGGCTGGTGCGGTTGCGGTCGGTGTTGTCGATGAGCAGCTCGGGAATCTCGGGGATGTCCAGCTCCATTTTCTGTTTTCCCGCCACGCTGAACAGGTCGTCCCTGTCCGCTTTCTCGATGTGGTCGAGCAGTTCGCTCACCTGCTTGCCCAGGAACGACGAGATGATGGCGGGCGGAGCCTCGTTGGCACCCAGTCGGTGGGCATTGGTGGCACTCATGATGCTGGCCTTGAGCAGGCCGTTGTGGCGCCATACGCCCATGAGCGTCTCAACAATGAACACCACGAAGCGCAGGTTCTGCTCGGGTGTCTTGCCCGGTGCGTGGAGCAGTATGCCGTTGTCGGTGGCCAGGCTCCAGTTGTTGTGCTTGCCACTTCCGTTGATGCCGTCGAAGGGTTTCTCGTGGAGCAGCACACGGAATCCATGCTTGCGCGCCACGCGCTTCATGACCGACATGAGCAGCATGTTGTGATCGACGGCCAGATTGGTCTCCTCGTAGATGGGGGCTATCTCAAACTGGTTGGGAGCCACCTCGTTGTGGCGCGTCTTGCAGGGGATTCCCAGTTCCAGAGCCTGCACCTCCAGGTCTTTCATGAAGGCCTGCACACGGTCGGGGATGGTTCCGAAGTAGTGGTCGTCCATTTGCTGGTTCTTGGCCGAGTCGTGCCCCATGAGGGTGCGGCCGGTGAGCATCAGGTCGGGGCGGGCCGAGTAGAGCCCTTCGTCAACCAGGAAATATTCCTGCTCCCAGCCCAGGTTGGAAATGACTTTCTTCACCGTGGGGTCGAAGTAGCGAACCACAGCCAGGGCGGCTTCGCCAACAGCGCGCAGCGAGCGCTTCAGCGGAGCCTTGTAGTCCAGGGCCTCGCCGGTATAGCTGATGAAGATGGTGGGAATACAGAGTGTGTCGTCAATGATGAACACGGGGCTGGTGGGATCCCAGGCCGAATAGCCGCGCGCCTCGAAGGTGGCACGTATGCCGCCCGAGGGGAACGAGCTGGCATCAGGCTCCTGCTGCACCAGCAGTTTGCCCGAGAACTCCTCTATCATGCCGCCTTTGCCATCGTGCTCGATGAAGGCGTCGTGCTTTTCGGCCGTGCCTTCGGTGAGTGGTTGAAACCAGTGGGTATAGTGCGTCACGCCATTCTCGTCGGCCCACTGCTTCATGCCCTTGGCCACGGCGTCGGCGATGGAGCGGTCGAGCGTGGCACCGTTGTCAATCACGTCGATGAGCTTTTCATAGACATCACGCTGGAGATATTTGTACATCTTGGCACGTGTGAACACGTTTTTGGCGAAATACTCCGACGGACGCTCAACGGGAGCCATCACTTCGAGGGGCTTTTTCATGAAAGCCTCTTCCACTACCTGAAATCTTAAGTTTGCCATTGTTTTGATAAGTCGTTTGGGGGATAATGGGTTGGTCGTCTGTTGAAAAACAGTCTTTTCTGCTGAAAAACTATCATTCCAGATGGATTCCTGTTGAAAAACCATCATTCCAAATGGAACACATTTTGTTCTCTGCTGTGGCAGAGTTTCAAACAAACGGTTTGTTTTTTCTCTGCTAGCGGTTGCAAAGTTACGATTAAGCGAGCAAAAAAAGAAAAGAAAAAGATAGAAAAATATTGTCGGGAGATAATTTTTTATGATTATCCGCTATCGTACCACCAAATACGTTGTAGCTTAAAACATCCACATAGATGGAAAAATAACGCTCCGCGTCGTTCAAAAACCAATAAAAACCAATACAAACAAGGAAAAACAGGTTCTTATTTGTAAAGCCCCCTTGTTTTTGTTGGTTTTTCTTTGTTTTTATTGGTTTTTAAAAGACGCAAAGCGTTATCATTCCCAGCGATTCACACGTAAACACGACAACAGAAAAACAAACTCGAAACTACAGATAATTAACGTGAGTTCGACGAATTCAGAATAATGCAAGTTGTGTGTCAGAAAATAGGAGGAACAACCGTTTTTTAATGCGGCACGACTTTCCTA
>OCTX012090343.1_pt1 | contig 26854 bp, 20 predicted proteins | sample 1539691 | NCBI WGS metagenome assembly OCTX01 (sample SAMN02144231, study PRJEB22623) | gut metagenome | biome: sheep rumen | host: Ovis aries | place: New Zealand
CCCGGTGAAATCAGGATGTTGCTGGTAGGGGCGGATACGGAAGATGTGACCTCGCCATGCGGCGCCTGCCGTCAGGTGATGGCGGAGTTTGAAATTCCGGTCATCGTTATGGCAAACGTGCGCGGCGATATGCAGATCGTAGAATTGGAAGAGTTGTTGCCATTCCGTTTTAAGGCAACGGATTTTGCGTAAGCGATATTTATAAATTGTGTAAGAAGATTAAGGAGTTTTTATGACTGAAAATAATCATCGTACAGGCTTTGCGGCACTTGTTGGCAGACCGAATGTCGGGAAATCCACGTTAATGAACGGGATGGTCGGAGAAAAAATCTCCATCATGAGCGACCGCCCCCAGACGACCCGTAACCGGATCATGGGCATTCTTTCTACTGACCGTGCCCAGATTATGTTTCTGGATACACCCGGTATACACAAGCCGATGCATAAACTGGGGGAGTATATGAACCAGGCGGCTATCGGTGCGCTGAACCAGGTTGATGTGGTGTTGTTTGTTGTTGACGCCAGCGAAAAAAAAGGAGCCGGCGAAAAATTTATCATTGAACATTTAAAGAAAGTCAATACGCCTGTGTTATTGGTGATTAATAAAATAGACAAGCTGGATGATAAGAGCAAATTGCTGGGTATTATGCAGAGTTATAAGGACGATTTGCAGTTTGCTGCAGTCATTCCCATCAGCGCGTTGCAACAGGATGGCTTTGCGGATTTGGAAGAAGAAATTGTCCGTCACCTGCCGGAAGGTCCCAGCATATTCCCTGAGGACGAGCTGACCGATCAGCCGATGCGGGTTATCGCAGGGGAAATGATCAGGGAAAAGGTGCTGCGCAATACTCACGATGAAGTGCCTCATGCGATTGCTGTCGAAGTTGATGAATACAAAGAACGCGTGAACGGATCGGTTTTTATCCGGGCGACGATTTTTGTGGAAAGGGAATCGCAGAAAGGGATCGTTATCGGGGCAAAGGGCAGTCTTCTGAAAAAAATCGGGCAGGAGGCCCGGCATGATATTGAAACCCTGACGGGTTGCAGCGTTTTTCTTGATTTGTGGGTCAAGGTGCAGGCCGACTGGCGTAATAAGTCGAAGCTGCTGAAAGAATTGGGGTACAAGGAAGGATAATATGTTTATCCTGTTTTTGATTATACTTAATGCGCTGTTTGTAGCGGCGGAATATTCGCTGTCCCGGATCCGCCGGGCACAGCTGCAGGAAATGGAAGAACAGGGAATTTCCGGGGCGGAAACATTGTTGCAGATCTATGACCGGAAAAACCATTATATCAGTGCCTTGCAGATTGGGATTACCTCCATTTCACTGTTGCTTGGCTGGTATGGGGGCCCGTTTCTGGCGGAACGGCTTTTAGGGATGCCCGGCATGCAGCAATGGATGACGGAGACGGTTACGGCAGAGCAATACCAGTTGTTTGACTGGCTGCCCGATACGGCGTCCTCCCTCAGCCTGCTTTGCGCGTTCCTGATTTTGCTTTTGCTGCATGTGGTCATCGGGGAACTGGTGCCCCGTATCATTGTCTGGGATAACGTGGAAAATGTGATCGTACATCTGGGAACTCCATTGCGCGCCATTTACCTGCTTACGTATCCGCTGGTGGGCTTCACGTTCTGGATTGCCAAAGGCATTGCAAAGCTTTTTGGCGTAACGTATACGCCGGAAGAAGACATATCCCGCAGCGAGGAAGAACTGCGGGAAATTGTCAGTGCCAGTGAAAAGGAAGGCGAACTTGACAGCGCGGAACGTGTTTTGATTGACAATGTGTTTGAGTTTAACGATACGGTGGCCCGGGAAGTAATGGTTCCCCGGCAGGACATGGCCTGCGTATATGTGGACGACAGCCCGGAAGAAATCCGGGAGGTGATCCGTTCGACCCGCCATACACGTTTTCCTGTCTGTGAAGAAGATAAGGATCATATACTGGGGATTTTCCATGTAAGGGAGTTCCTTAATGCAGATGTGTCCCAGGGATTTGATATCCGTTCTGTGTTACGGAAAACCATCATGGTGCCGGATGGGATGAATGCATTGCGGGTGTTGCAGACTATGCAGAAGCAACACGTCCATCTGGCAATCGTCGTGGATGAATACGGCGGTACAGTGGGGCTGGTTACGCTGGAAGATCTGATGGAAGAAATTGTAGGCGATATTCAGGATGAATATGACGAACCGGAACCCCCGGACGTTTTGCCGCTGACGGATGGAAGCTTTAACCTGGACGGAGAGATGCCGCTGGATGACGTGGGTGATTTGTTGCATCTGTCATTCGAGGAAGAAGATGAAGACGACACATTGGGCGGTTATATCTTCAGCCGGCTGGGACGGAAGCCGGAAGAAGGCGATGAGGTTGCATGGAAAAACTGGACGTTTACGGTGTTGAAAATGGACCAGTTCCGAATTGAACGGGTGAAGGCGGAAAAAGCAGAAGCGGATTAAGACACCGCCGTTGTGTCAGAGACGATGGAAAGTTACCAGGACGAAATATTGATTTTACAAGTAAATAATTGGCAGACTGCAGATAAGAAAGTTGTGTGCTTTTCCCGGGAGCATGGGAAGATTGTGTTTATGGCCTACGGAGCCCGATATCCCAAAAGCATATCGGGACGTCTGCTGCAACCCTTTGCCTGCCTGGAAGCAGAGTTGTATCCGGGCAGCCGGGTGGATAAACTCAAAAACTGCCAGCTGGCAGCGCCCATGCCGCAACTTGGATTGGAACAAATGGCGTACGGTTTTCTTGTAGCTGAAATGACAGAACGGCTGATGGAGCAGGGCGAACCTTCGGAAGGCCTGTATTTATTGTTACGAAAAGCGTTGCAGCTGCTGGTAGAACGCAATCCGCGCCTGGTATCGCTTGCGTATCTGATACAGCTGCTGGATTATTGCGGGATCGGTCCCGTGTATGAAGTATGCGTCAATTGCAGCCGTCCTTCCGAAGGAGATGGCTGGTTCAGCGAGATGCAGGGCGGCTTCATCTGTAACGAGTGTCATTCCGGCCCGGGAAAGACGGAAGCGCTGCAGCCGTTCCACGAAGAGACACGCAGGTTGTGGCAGAAGTTACGTATGCTGGATTTTGCTGACCCCGGGCATTTTTCGGTAAAAGGCGCGGCGTTGATGGAATTGGAACAGATTTTGCACCGATATCTGGTGTATCAGACGGAGCAACCCGTAAAAAGTCTTGATTTCATACGGCAGATTGTGGAACAGAAAAATCAGTAAATCATTTGACAAAGCAGTCCGGACTTCATATAATATTTTGTAGCGATGATAAGACTAAGTATTCTGTCACTGCAGCGAGCCGGGAGGGTGCAAGCCGGCGACAGGCGGAAGAAGGCAGCTTTGAGCAGAATTGAATAAGCGTTGAGGCGGGTCATGTATGTTGTGACCAAGCAGGGTGGAACCGCGGAGATTCTCCGTCCCTGTAACATTTATTTGTTGCAGAGGCGGATTTTTTATTTGCGTCAGACTGATTGCAGAGGGAATAACCAGGCAGAGGGTTGCGCAAAAGTAACGGCTTTGTAACACGAAGGAGGAAAAGATGGATTTTCAGCAAATGATTTTGACATTGCAAAAGTTCTGGTCTGAACAGAATTGTATTTTGGGCCAGCCCTACGATATGGAAAAGGGGGCGGGTACCATGAACCCGTTGACTTTTTTGCGGGTTCTGGGACCGGAACCCTGGCGTGTGGCGTATGTGGAACCGTCCCGTCGTCCGGCAGACGGTCGGTACGGCGACAACCCCAATCGCCTGTTCCAGCATCATCAGTATCAGGTAATCATCAAACCGTCTCCGGAAAACATTCAGGATTTGTATCTGCAGAGCCTGGCAGCTTTAGGCTTTAAAGCAGAGGAACATGATATCCGTTTTGTGGAGGACAACTGGGAATCGCCGACGCTGGGCGCCTGGGGCCTGGGCTGGGAAGTGTGGCTGGACGGTATGGAAATTACCCAGTTCACCTATTTCCAGCAGGTAGGCAGCCTGGACATCAAGCCGGTGGCTGTTGAAATCACCTACGGGCTGGAACGTATCGCCATGTACATCCAGGGAGTGGAAAATGTGTACGATGTGAAGTGGGTCGGCGATGTGACTTACGGCGATGTGTTCCATGACAACGAAGTGGAGCAGAGCTGGTATTCCTTCCAACTGGCAGATACCGATATGCTGTTTGACATGTTTGAAAAATTTGAAAAAGAAGCAGAACGGATCGTGGAGACCGGCAATATCCGCCCGGCTTATGATTATGTGCTTAAATGTTCCCATACTTTTAACCTGCTGGACAGCCGCGGCGCCATCAGCGTCAGCGAACGCGCCGCGTATATCGGGCGTGTGCGCCGTCTGGCGCGCCTGTGTGCCAAAGCCTATGTGGAACAAAGGGAAAAGATGGGCTTCCCGCTGCTGAAGGGAGGAAACAAATAATGAAAAAATTATTGTTTGAAATCGGAACGGAAGAATTGCCGGCGAATTATATGCCGAATATTTTAAAAGACCTGAAAGAGCTGGCAGTAAAAAAACTGCAGGATGCCCGGGTGCCATTTGCTGATGTAACCGTCCTGGGTACGCCCCGCCGTCTCGCCGTTCTTGTTGACGGAGTGGAAGAAACTCAGGCTGACAGTACGGAAGAATTCAAGGGCCCGGCTGTGAAGATTGCCTTTAAGGACGGGGAACCTACCAAAGCGGCCCAGGGCTTTGCCCGTGGCAAAGGCGTGGATGTGAAAGATCTGGTTGTACGGGATAATTATATTTATGCGGTTAAACATACCCAGGGCCGTGTCACTGCAGAACTGCTGCCAAATGTTCTGCAGGAGATCCTGACAAACATCCCGTTCCCCAACCATATGCGCTGGGCAGACTTTGATTTTCGTTTCCTGCGCCCTATCCGCTGGCTTGTTGCATTGTTCGGTACAGAAGTGGTGCCCGTTTCGGTTACGGATATTCAGTCTGACCGTTATACCATGGGGCACCGTTTCCTGAGCAACCGGAAAATCGAAATCCCGGTTGCTGATGATTACGAAAAAGTGTTGGAAGAAAATTTTGTCCTTGCAGACCAGGATAAGCGCCGGGAGATGATCCGGCAGCAGATTACCGAGCTGGCAAGAGAAGAAGGCGGCGATATTGAAATTGCACCTGACCTGTTGGAAGAAGTAAACTATCTGGTAGAATATCCCACACCATTATGCGGAACGTTTGAAGAAAAATATCTGGCCCTGCCGGAAGCCGCCATTATCACCCCCATGCGGGACCATCAGCGGTATTTCCCGGTACGCGGCAAAGACGGCAAACTGCTGAACAAGTTTATTGCTGTCCGTAACGGCGGCAAAGCATTTCTGGAGAATGTGACCCATGGCAATGAACGGGTATTGCGTGCCCGCTTAAGTGATGCGGAATTCTTCTTTAACGAAGACCGCAAACAGAAACTGGAAGCGTACGAAGAGAAGATCAAAACAGTTGTGTTCCAGGAAGGTCTGGGCAATATGTACGATAAGAGTCAGCGCCTGATCCGGCTGGTAGAGATGCTTCATTTCGGTCAGCAGAGCCGGTTGTCGCTGGATGATCTGAAACGGGCTGCCCGCCTGTGCAAGTGCGACCTGGTTACCGGCATGGTTACAGAATTTACGGAACTGCAGGGTGTCATGGGACGGGAGTATGCGCGTCTGGATGGAGAAAAAGAAGGGATTTGTGAAGGTATCTTTGAACATTATCTGCCCCGTTTTGCCGGCGATGTGCTGCCCAAAACAGAAATCGGCCGGATCCTTGGTATTGCAGACAAGGTGGATAACATTGTAGCTACGTTCAGCAGGGGGAAGGCGCCCACCGGTTCCCAGGATCCTTTCGCACTGCGTCGTCAGGCTCTGGGTATCATCAATATTCTGTTGGAAAGCAAAATGAATTTGGACATGGCGAAGGTTGTAGGGGCATCTATCCTGCTTCTGAAAGTTCCCATGGAAAATATTAAAGAACTGGCAAAACAGATCCTTGACTTTATTAAGCTGCGCTTCCGTAACCTGATGCTGGATCAGAAGATCCGGTACGACGTGATCGATGCCGTGCTGGCCGATGAGCGCAACAATAATCTGTACGATCTGTATCTGCGGGCACAGGCGCTGAATGAATATGTTGCAGGTGACAAAGCGGCGGATATGATTCAGGCGGCTACCCGTGTCAACAATCTCATCAGCAAAGCGGAAGCAAAAGAACCGATTCATGAAGGGCTGTTTAAAGAACAGGCGGAAAAGGACTTATATGCGGTTGTGAAGAAACTGGATACCGGGATGATCCCGCTGATGGTGCGCTGCGATTATGCAGGCGCGCTGAATATCCTCAGCGAACTGAACGCTCCGGTAAATAAGTTCTTTGACGATGTCATGGTAATGGATAAAGATGAGGCAATCAGAAATAACCGCTTGTCTTTGTTGTGTCTGGTGAAAGACCTGGTAAATGGTGTAGGAGATCTTTCCAAAATTGTCATGTGATTTCAGGCCGGTTATATCACGGGTGTGACTGCGCGCAAAGATTTCCAAGAAACGACCTTGAATATCTGATAGAAGAATGGTATAGTATATACTAAATAGGGGAATAATCTCACTTTGTGTGTACAATAAAAATTTTTAAAAGGAGTGGCATTTATGGAGAAAGAAAAAGAGTATCTCTTGTGGTTCGAACAGATGGAGCGCAAAGATGTGGCCATTGTAGGCGGTAAATCTTCTTCTTTGGGAGAAATGACTGCCAAAACAGATGTTCCGGTACCCTATGGGTATGCAACCACTGCGTATGCGTATCGTTATTTCATTGAGAAAACCGGCCTGAAACAGAAAATGGCTGACTTGATTGCCCAGCTGACTGATGTGGAAAACACTGCTCTGCTGCGGGATATCAGCGCCAAACTGCGTAAAGCCATTATGGATGAAGAAATGCCAAAGGATTTGCAGGCTGCTATCACGAAAGCCTATAAAGAACTGGGCAAAAAAGTTGGTGAGAAAGAACCGTATGTGGCCGTTCGGTCCAGCGCTACTGCGGAAGACTTGCCGGATGCCAGCTTTGCCGGGCAGCAGGATACCTACCTGAACGTCCAGGGCGCCAAGATGATTATTCAGAAAGTAAAGGAATGCTATGCTTCCTGCTTCACCGACCGTGCCGTGTACTATCGTGAGAAACAGGGCTTTGACCATCTGGACGTGGCATTGTCCGCTGTTATTCAGATGATGGTATATTCCAAGGCTGCCGGTGTTATGTTCACAGTTAACGTAGCTGACGGCGATGATAAGAATGTATTGATCGAAGGCGCTTACGGCCTGGGCGAATATGTGGTACAGGGAACCGTGACCCCGGATGATTATCTGGTTTCCAAAGATAAGTTGGAAATTCTGGAAAAGACGGTTAATCCCCAGGAAGTAAAACTGATCCGCAAACCGGGCGGCGATGTGGAAGAAGTTCCTGTTCCTAAGGAAGAGGGAGAAGCCCAGAAGCTGACAGATGAGCAGATTAAAGAGCTGGCTGGCTATGCACTGAAAATTGAAAAGCATTACGGTTGCTATATGGATATGGAATGGGGTATTGACGAGCGGGACAATAAAATCTGGATCCTGCAGGCCCGTCCGGAAACCGTATGGAGCCGCCGCAAGGCAAAAGAAACTGCCAAAGCGGAAGAGAAGGGAGCGGTTACTACGGACAGAAAAGTTATTGTAAAAGGCGCGCCGGCAAGTCCCGGACAGGTTTCCGGCAAGGCACACGTAATTTTGGATCCGTCCATGATCGATGAATTCAAACAGGGCGAAATTCTGGTAACGGAAATGACGGCTCCTGACTGGGTTCCGGCGATGAAAAAAGCAAAGGCTATCGTAACGGACAGCGGCGGCATGACCTGTCATGCTTCTATCGTAAGCCGCGAACTGGGGATTCCCTGTATTGTTGGCTGCAAGAGCCGGGGCGCTGCCGCTACGGCTTCTATTCCGAACGGTGCGGATATTACGGTTGATGCAACCCATGGCGTAGTATATGAAGGAATCCTGGAAGATGCCAAACCGGAAGCTGCTGCACCGGCTGCTGCGGGCGCAACCGTAACTGCGGAATTCTTCCCGCCTACCGGCACCAAGATTTATATGAACCTGGGCGATCCGGAACTGGCGGAAAAATATGCATCCCTGCCTTGCGACGGTATCGGCCTGATGCGCGAGGAGTTTATCTGGACAACGTACATCCATGAGCACCCGCTGTATCTGATCAAGACCGGGCATCCGGAAAAAGTGGTGGACCAGCTGGCCGAAGGTATCCGCCAGGTCTGCCAGGCTATGGCCCCGCGTCCGGTAACCCTCCGCTTCAGCGATTTCAAATCCAGTGAGTATCGCGATTTGAAGGGCGGCGATGAGTTCGAACCCTATGAACCTTCCGCTTTGTTAGGCTGGCGCGGCGCTTCGCGTTATTACGATCCTAAATACATCGAAGCATTCAAGCTGGAATGCCAGGCTGTACGCAAGGTTCGTGAAGAGTTTGGCTTAAAGAATCTGAACGTGATGATTCCGTTCTGCCGCAACATTGACGAAGCCAGAAAGGTAACTGCTATTATGGCGGAACAGGGTCTGGCCCGCGGCAAAGATTTCAAAGTCTGGCTGATGGCTGAAATCCCATCCAATATTATTCTGGCCGATCAGTTTAATGAATTTGTAGATGGCTATTCCATTGGGTCCAATGACCTGACGATGCTGATTCTGGGTTGCGACCGGGATAACGATACTGTTTCCCATATCTATGATGAACGTAACCTGGCAGTACGCCGTGCCGTACGTCACCTCATTGAAGTGGCGCACAAAGCAGGCAAGACCGTTTCTATCTGCGGTCAGGCTCCGTCCGTATATCCGGAATTCTGCGAATTCCTGATCAAGAGCGGCATCGACAGCATGTCCGTCAATCCGGATACTGTTAAATTCACCAAGAAGCTGGCCGCTCACATTGAACAGCGTATCCTGCTGGATTCCCTGACAGGAAGAGGCCGTCAGGAAGCAGAGGATCTGGACTGGTAACGTAATAAACTCTGTACATTTAGTTTTAATATAGTAAAGACATTTTTAAATCTGTATTAAGTGGTAACTCATAGGGGTTACCACTTTTTTTGTGAAAAATTGGAAAAATTGTCCTCTTATTGCAAATGAAACTATACATCCTTGTTAATTCAGTGATATAATTACTATGTATGCGTGTGCCAATTTATCGCTAAATAACAGACATAGCAATGGTAACGCATTGAGCCAGATTTTCTTTTCACGGCAACGGACAGGAAGGCAGAAATTCTTGTTTTGAAAAGGAGCTACCGTGAAAATGCAAATGTTCAATTATTTTTTGCTTGGTGCTGCAACCAGTACTTTTTTACAATATTGCAGCCGTTTTGTGCCGCTGTGGCATAAGATTCTGCTCAGCTTACTGGCAGGCGTCCTGTTTTGTTTAGCCGGGTTACGGTTACCATGGGGTTTGCGGCTGGTCTTAGTCTGGTTTTTTCTGTGGGGGCTGGTTGCAGAATCCTATGTAGATCTTCGGTACACAATCATTTTGGATGAAATTCTTCTTTTATTGTTGCTGGCCGGAATCGCGTATACCGGAGTGACAGGGTGCTCATGGAGGGATTCTTTTCTGGGGGCTCTGACCGGTAGCGCGTTGCTTGGTCTGGTCTTCGTTTTAAGTAAAGGCGGTATGGGGCTTGGGGATGTAAAATTCGCCGGAGTCCTGGGGATCTGGACTGGTATTTCTGGCATATTGGTAACATTATATCTTTCATTCTTCATTGGCGGCATCGTGGCATTGTTGCTTTGTGTGACACATAGAACTACCCTGAAAAGCAGGATTCCTTTTGGTCCCTGTCTCAGCGCGGGGGCAGCCATGAGTTTCTTCTTTTCTTCCCGCATTCTTGACTGGTATTGGTCTTTGCTTTTATGAATGGAGGCGGTGTCAGGATGCGTTTGATGTGGAGTATATTGGATCAGCTTTTGGGAAAGCCGGTCGTGCTGACGATTACGGGGACTTGCGTCAGAATCTGTGCGGATAGAAAATCTCTGGAGTATGAGCTCCCGGGAACCTTTCAGGATTATAATTACATAAAGCATGTGGAAGAAATGGCAGGCTGGTTACAGGCAGTCCTGCTGGAGAAAAAAATACGGATCAGGCAGTGCAGAATCGTTCTGGATACAGGACAGGCTTTTTTACAAACGGTAAAACTGCCGTCTCTGACAGCACAGGAACAGAAAAACTGGGTCCGTTGGGAAGGAAGCCAGTATGTTCCTTTTGAACCGGGAACGTATCAGGCTGTTATACTGCCCCGGCCTGAACCGGTTGCTGAAGGGAATATGCAGGAAAGTCAGGAAGCGGGCGCTCTGGCTTTTTCTTCAGAATGGAAAACAGAAGAGTCTTCGTTAATAGATTTTTTGCTGGTAGCAGTGCCTTTGGAGCAGATCGCGTCGCTGCAAAAACTGTGCATGTTCTTGAAGGCAGAACTGAAAGGAATCAGCGTTGAGGAACCAAAGCAGGGTGAACTGCCGATTGATTTACTTCCTGCAGTTTCAAAACAGGAAGCTTTACTGAAACGATGCTATAAAACGGCTGCAGGTATATGCCTTTTTCTGTCGTTGTTTCTGGCGGTCCGGGCCGGTATTTGCTGGCAGCGCGCAAAATGTGTTCATGCAGAAGCAGAACGTCAGCTTATGCCATACCGTTCTGTAAAAACAGCTTATGAAGAGGGAAGGCAAACAGATTACAGGATTCAAAATTATCGGCAGAGTCTGAAATATGTCAACCAGGCTGATCCAATTTGGAGTCTGGCGTTTCAGACAATAGGACAGACGATTCCGGAAGGTTGCTGGTTAGTTGGGTTGCAGCAAAAGCGCTCTGCCCAATTGGAAATCAAAGGATATGCATTAGCGTTAACCCATGTTACAGATTTTTTGAAGCGGTTAGAAAGATCCGGCGCTTTTTCGGAGGTTCATATCGCGGAAAGCGGCGGTAAACGAATTACTGTTAAGGAGGGAGAAGAGAACGGAAAACGGGTAATTTCCTTTCTTTTTCTTGCAGAACTTGCTCCGGTACAGGAGGAGGGGATGCCATGAAACAGTTTTTTCTATCCTGTATCAAAAGTGAAAAAATAATTTTGCTGAAAAAGGGGATGACTGAGAACAGCAAAAACGCCTGTTGGCTGCTGCTTTCCGTGATTCTCTTAACCGGTACGGTAACAGGAATTGCAGGCCCATTGGAAGAACTCGTAAGCAAAATGACGGACCAGACAAGGATTATGCAAAGGGAAATTGTCCGGTACCGTGAGTTTGCAGAACGTCCGGACCGGGTTCAGCAGCAGATGTTGCAGCGTCAATTACTGTTGAGATTAATGAATCTGATTCCTGAACAGATTAACGCGGAGAAAGAGGTACAACGGATATACCGACTGGCTGACCTTCACAATATAACGGTACAGAGTTTTAAACAGATACCCGATCGTACGGTACAGTCCAAAACAAAAAGCAACCGGATCAACAGACAGATTTGGGAAACAGAATTCTTTGGAACATGGAATAACCTGATACTTTTTTTAAATGATATAGAAACCCAGAGCCCCTGTACACGAATGGAAGCATTGCAGATTTGTAAGTCTGGCGGAACGGGAAAAAGTTTGACTTTATACGGAACCGGCAGTAATACGGCATTGTCTGTAAAAGGCAGGATTTGTGTATATTATAATTCCAGCGGTCAGCAGCGTAAATCATCGCTGCCTGATCGGAGAAAGCAGGCGTCATCATGAATTTGCAGGACAAAAGACTACGTATCCTTATCATCGGTGTAATTGTTATTTTGGGAATCGTGGCATTCCGCGTCATATCAAATATCATGTCGCGGAATCAGGAGGCAAAAAACAGCAACCAGGGCAGGACGGCGGTAATCACAGCTGCGTATCCGAAGCGGGAGACCATTATTCCAAAATTCCGCTTTTCCGGTACGCTGGATCCTGTCTGGCAGGCAGATGTCGCGGCTAAAGTCGATGGACGTATTGAAAAGGTTCTGGTCAGCGAAGGGCAGGCTGTGGCTGCAGGCCAGGCACTGGTGGTGTTGGAACAGGAGGATACAGCGGCAGGTGTAATGAATGCCAGAGGGTCTTATCTGGATGCCAAAACCAATTATGAAAAAGCCAGGATGGATGTACAGCGGTACGAAGAACTGTATAAGCGGGGCGCTGTATCAAAAGAATCGTTAGATAACATGCGGTTTGCTCTCGAAAATGCCAGAGGCAAGCTGGATGCGGCCAAAGGCAGTCTGGTCTCCGCGGAATCCGATATGGGCGGGACAACAGTCACAACACCGCGGGCCGGCGTGATCCAGAAACGGTATTTTCAGGAAGGGTATTATGCAAAAGTAGGTACGGCATTATTTAACATTGCGGATATATCTACACTGTCCGCAAAAATTGATATTCCGGAAGGATATGTGAACAGCGTGGCAGTTGGCGGGGAAGTCGAGTTTACCATCCCGTCAATGAGCGGGAATAACAAAAAGGTCAAAGGTACTATTATCCGGATCAGTCCGGTAGCGGTACAGCCATCCCGTACATTTGAAGCTGAGGTTATCGTAGATAACCGGGATAACCGGCTGCGCGGCGGTATGTACGCGGAGGCATTGATTACCGCGATTCCCAAAGAAAACGTGCTGACGATTCCCATGACGGCAATTTCCATGCGGGACGATCAGCGTACCTGTTACGTGATTGAAGATGGAAAAGCGGTACGCAGGATACTGACTACCGGGTATATCGGCGAAAATCTGGTCGAAGTACTGAATGGTGTAAATGAAAAAGACCATGTAATTACCGGTGGCCTGAACAAGGTTCGGGAAGGCGCTGATGTAAAGGTTTCTGAGAAGGGTATGACGAACGAATGATTGAAACATTTATCAAACGGCCAGTCTTTACTACCATGTTCATATTGGTGTTGATCGTCTTTGGTATCCGCTCTTACCCGGGACTGGGTGTGGATCTGTACCCGGATGTGGATCTGCCCATGGTAGGCGTTACCGTCACCTATGAAGGAACGGCGCCGGAAGAAATGGAGACCCTGGTTACCAAGCCTATTGAAAGCCGGGTCAGCCAGGTATCCGGAATCAAGACGATTACGTCAACAATCCGGGAAGGTTATTCCCAGACGATTCTGGAATTTGAAATAGGGACGGATCCCCGGCAGATGGCAAGTGAGGTACGTGAAAAAGTTGCCGGTGTGCGCCGGCGCCTGCCTGACGATATCGACGAACCGGTGGTACAGCGTTTTGACATGGCGTCTCAGGCTATTGCGACCTATTCGTTTTCATCTGAAAAACGCAGTACTGGCGAAGTCCGCCGTATCGTTAACGATGTGGTGATTGATGGCTTGCAGATGCTGGAAGGTGTGGCGGATGTTACCGTTTACGGTTCGGCAGACCGGGCTATCAAGGTTCATGTAAAGTCAGACAAACTGAGTCAGTATGGCATATCTTTCCAGACGGTTCTGTCGAAAGTTAACAGTGCTAACATTAATACGCCCGGTGGCAAGGTCAGGGATAACAATAATACAATAACCGTGCGGACCATCGGCAAGCTGAACTCGGTGGATGATTTTAAACAGATCATCGTAGCCAACAAAGACGGGAAAGCCATCCGGCTCACAGAGGTAGCAGATGTGGAGGACAGTTGGGAAGATGCGGAGTCCTTCTCACGTACTAACGGTGTTCCTTCTGTAACTATGGCCGTCCGTAAGCAGAGCCGGACTAATACGGTAGAGGTCATTGATACGGTAAACAGGGAATTGAAAAAAATCATGGAGCAGGATATGCCTCCGGATATCCATATGGATGTAGTACGGGATCAAAGCCGCTATATCCGGGAAAATGTAGCGGATGTGTGGAATACGATTCTGTTTGGCGGTTTTCTGGCGCTTCTGATTACCTATATGTTTTTAGGGGATCTTCGGGCTACTATTATCGGCGGTCTGGCCATACCTACGTCCATTATTGCAACCTTCTTCCTGATGGATATCATGGGCTTTACGCTGAACAATATGTCCCTTATGGGGTTGTCGCTGGCCGTTGGTTTCCTCATTGACGATGCCATCGTACTGGTAGAAAATATTTTCCGGCATATGGAAATGGGAAAAAATCCGTTCCTTGCGTCAGCTGATGCCACAAAAGAATTAGTGCTGGCTATTTTGGCGACATCCATGTCCCTGATGGCAGTATTTGTACCTATCGGAAGCATGGGAGAAACGATTGGGCAGTTCTTCAAACAGTTCGGGCTGACGGTAGCCTTTGCGCTGGCTTTTTCTACAATTTCCGCTTACACATTAACCCCAATGGTTTCCGCCCACTGGCTGAAGCCGCCCGGAGAAGCCAAGACGCTGCGTCCGAAATTTGTGGATTCTGTATTGAAAAGCTTTAATAACGGCTTTGAATATGTACGGGCGCTGTATAATGAGCTGATGGCTTTTGCAATCAGGCATCCTAAAAAGATTGTAGCCGGCTCACTGGTCACGCTGGTTTTTAATTTATTCCTCCTGCCGTTTTTGGGAACGGAACTGCAACCTATTTATGATTCCGGTGAATTCCGTATCAACATGAAAGCCCCCGCCGGTATCGGCCTGGACCAGATGGCGGCGTGGTCCAGATATCTGGAAGATACCGTCATGAAAATTAAGGAAGTTAATGTTACGGCCATGCACCTGGGGGGCGTCCGTACCCAGGTGAACGAAGGCAGTATTGAAGTGAAGCTGAAGCCTCTGGAAGAACGGAAACGGGGAATGCTGGACATTATGAGTGAACTCCGTAAAGATTTCCGGGATATCGGCGAGATGCAGGTGTCGGTAGTGACCAACCAGGGAAGCCGCGGCGATCCGCGTCCGGTACAGATTGGCCTGCGGGGCAGCGACCTGGTGCGCCTGACAAAATATGCCAATGATCTGGCAGAAAAGATCCGGCAGGTGCCGGGTTCTGCAGACGTAGAAGTGATCGGTGTCGATCCGGAACCGGAAATCATGGTGCGTCTGGATCAGACAAAGGCCAGTCAGCTGGGTTTGGATAATGCCAGCGTGGGCCGGGTCGTGCAATATGCCTTCCAGGGTAAAAGTACGGGCAACTCTTATACGATTGGCAACAATGATTATGATATTATATTGCAGTTGGATAAAGCTGACCGCCGGACGATTCAGGACGTGGAGAACCTGCGGGTCTCTACTGAATCCGGAGAATTTGTACGCTTAGGCGACGTGGCAGAAGTAAAGCTGGGCTCCGGGCCGACCCGTATTGACCGGGAAGGACGGCAACGGCAGATCGGTGTATATTCCAATGCAGTGGGAACTTCTCCCGGTGACTTGCTGAAAGTAATTGAGGGACAGCTGATTCCTGAGCTGAATATGGATATTGGCTACCGTTATAAACTGATCGGTAACTCAGATATGATGAGCCGTATTTTTGGGGAAATTGCCAAGGCGGTTATTCTGGCCATTGTTTTGATTTATATGGTACTGGCGGCAGAGTTTGAAAGCTTTTCCCAGCCCTTTGTTATTATGATGAGCCTTCCCTTTGCCATTATCGGTGCGGTACTGGGTCTGCTGGTCGCCAATCAGACCGGTAACATGATGTCCCTTATCGGTGTAACCATGCTGCTTGGTTTGGTTACGAAAAACGCAATCCTGCTGGTTGACTATGCAAATCAGGCAAGAGAGAACGGAATGCCGCTGAAGGAAGCGATTCTGGAAGCCTGTTCTTTGCGTCTCCGTCCTATTTTCATGACCACCCTGTCCACCATGCTGGGTATGCTGCCTGTAGCATTGGGCATAGGCGCCGGTGCTGAATTGCGCCAGAGTATGGGCGTGGTTTTGATTGGCGGCCTGACGACATCCACCTTGCTGACGTTGGTGGTAGTTCCTTTGATTTATCTGCTGACAGAGGAGTATAAAGAAAAGAGAAAGGCGAGGGCAGCAGATTAATTTGACAGGAGAAAACTGGCAGATCCGTATGTATGATAATCTGTCGGCTAAGGAGGATACATGAGTTACGAAACGGATATTCATGATTTACTGGAGGCGTACAAATCCGGAGATTTATCAGAAGATGAAGTGATCAGCCGGTTTCACCGTCTTAATGTAACGGATCTGGGATATGCCTGTCTGGATCATGACAGAAGTCTTCGCCGCGGCTTTCCTGAAGTTGTTTATTGCGAGGGGAAAACGATTCCGCAAGCTGCCTCTATTTTAACGGTACTGGCATCCCGTCACGCAAATGTACTGGGTACAAGGGCTTCGCGGGAACTGTATGAGACGGTAAAACCGGATTTGCCTGAGGCACTTTATTATGAGCAGGCCCGGCTGATTGTTCTGGAAAAAGAACCGTTGCCGAAAGACCCGGATCATAAGATTGCGGTTATTACTGCAGGGACCAGCGATGTACCGATAGCTGAAGAAGCAGCGGTAACGGCAGAAACAATGGGCAACGAAGTTATGCGTATTTATGACGTGGGCGTTGCAGGGATCCATCGGCTGCTTGGCCGCGTGGAGGAGATACGCAGCGCGAATGTCATTATTGTCATTGCCGGCATGGAAGGCGCGTTGGCAAGTGTAGTAGGCGGTCTGGTGGATAAACCTGTGATTGCGGTGCCTACCAGTGTTGGCTATGGTGCAAACTTTAAAGGACTGTCTGCATTGCTGGGTATGCTGAACAGTTGCAGCGCAGGCGTGGCCGTGGTAAACATTGACAACGGATTTGGCGCCGGGCGTATGGCCAGCATCATTAATCACCTGAGATAGTTTTTCTGTCCTCGCTGCCGGAAGCCCGGTTGCATTCGTCAGAAGATGGTTAAAGAAATTTTAAGAAAAAAGTGGCCGGAGGCCAAAATACATTCTGCAGCAGGCAAGAGCCTGTCAGCGGAAAATCGGAGAAAAATATGAAAACCTTATATGTAGAGCCGTTTGCCGGTATCAGCGGCAACATGTTACTTGGAGCCTTGATGGATGCAGGAGTGCCGTTTGCGTATTTACGGGAAGAATTTGTAAAACTGCATTTGGGAGACTATGAATTAGTTCATAAGAGTGTGAATAAGAGTGGGATTCAGGCGCAGTATTTTAATGTAATGTTGCCGGAAGAACACCATCATGATCATCATGAACAGGAGCATGGTCATAGTCATGCTTCAGAACATGGGGAAGAGATGGTTCATGATCATGCCTGGATGCATGCTCATGGGATAGCCCATAGCCATGATACGGCTGAAGGGTATCATCATGAACATTGCGACCATGCTGCTAACCATCAAGAACATCATCACCATCACGGGCATCATCATGAGCATCGTAATCTTCATGACATTGAGGAAATACTGGAACATTCTGATTTAACGCCAGAAGTAATCGCAAAAGCGAAAAATGTTTTTCTTGCAATTGCTGAAGCAGAAGCAAAAGTTCACGGCAGTACAATTGAAGAAATTCATTTCCATGAAGTAGGTGCAATTGATACCATTATTGATGTTGTCGGCAATATTCTCGCATTACAGTATCTGGGGATTGAAAAGATTTTCACAACCCCTGTGAATACGGGATTTGGATTTGTGGAATGCGCGCACGGACAGATGCCGGTACCGGCTCCTGCTACTGCGGAACTTCTGAAAGGAATACCGCACTACAGGGGTACCGTAGACAAGGAAATGACAACGCCTACCGGGGCTGCGCTGTTAAAAGTGCTGGCTGTTCCGGTAGAGGAAGTGCCTGATGGGTTTACGGTAGACCGAATTGGCTATGGGGCAGGCACCCGGGATGTTTCTATACCCAATGTGCTTCGCGTCAGTGTGGGTACATATGAAGAAGGTGTTATGGCAACTGTTCGCGGTAATGGTTGTGAATCCCTGATTATGCTGGAATGTAATCTCGATGATTTGAATCCGGAAATTTTACCTTATGTATTGGATAAACTGTTGGAAGCAGGGGCAAACGATGCCTGGATCCAACCTGTCATCATGAAAAAGGGCCGCCCGGCACAGATGTTAAAAGTACTTTGCCGGGAATCATTGCAACAAAAAATGCAGCAGATTATGTTTTTGGAAACTACTACGCTGGGAATTCGGGCGTATCCGGTTACGCGTATTGCATTGGAACGCCGCTGGAAAGAAGCAGATACGCCCTGGGGAAAGGTACGTGTCAAAGAAGGGCTGTTGAATGGGCAGGTAATCAATTCGGTACCGGAGTTTGAAGACTGTAAGCATATAGCTCTGGAAAGCGGACAACCCTTAAAGAAAGTACATGCAGCTGCATTGAAAGATAACGGTTGATTATATCTTCTACAGGATATAAATCAGAAATTGAGGGACCCATTTTGGACTTTGAAGATTATATTAATACAATTGAAGAAACGTTGTGTGCTTTAGGAAATGTGCAGACTAAAGCTATTAATTACGGCGCCCAGATCATCTTAACGGATGCCGGTAAAAAAGTTACGCTGAATATTTATAACGGGAAAAAAGGAATCCGTCTGGTTTGGGGTGGCGGAGATTCTGAACTGCAGAAGAAGGCTGTTGCTTTAGTCCATAGCAGCCCCGGACAAACTGACTCGATTCTATCTGATGAACCGGATTTTCCCGGTATCTGGATGGGAAGCGACGAAAGCGGCAAAGGTGATTATTTTGGTCCGTTGGTGGTTGCATCGGTGTGTCTGGATGTACAGGGCGGCAACTCTTTACGGAATGTCGGCGTAAGAGATTGTAAAGCATTAACGGATACAAAGATTCTGGAGTTGGCAGAAGTGATACAAAAGACAGCGCTGGCTTACAGTGTGCTGGTTATGAAACCGCATGCCTATAATATGCGGTATGAACAGGTGCAAAAGCAGGGCGGTAATTTGAATACCCTGTTAGCGTTGGGACATATTGCTGCGTTAAAACAAACGTGGCAGAAGTACCCGGAATGCAACAGGGCTGTGGTAGATCAGTTTGCCAATAATGAAGTTATACCGGATGGTGTTCATGCCTTTGCACCGGAAATGAAAGTGTTCCAGCGTCCTCGGGCAGAAGAAGACATTGCGGTTGCTGCGGCCAGTGTATTGGCCAGGGCTGCTTTTTTGCAGACGATTCAGGAACTGGGACAGGAAGCGGGTATTGGCCGGATTCCTAAAGGCGGCGGGGAGGCCGCCACGAATGCGGCTCGTCGCCTGGTTCAAAAACAGGGAGCAGGAATATTAGGAAACTATGTAAAATTGCATTTTGCCAATACGCAAAAACTGTGACTATCATGTTTTGGAAGGATTCACAGCAGAAAACCTGGTGACCAAGAGAATGCATCGAAATAAACTTTACAAGCGGCTTGCGCTGCTGGCAACTTTTGTACTTGCTGTTTCGGCAGCAGTCATTTACTTCACATTTGATATCCGCGCAATAGACTATCTGACCATGTTTTCTTCATGGTCTGTTTTGTGCGCAATTGGTTCGCTGGCAATAGGGTTGTTTTTTGACGGTACACGCCTGTTGACCTTAGCCCGTGTGACAGGGGAAGAGTTATCATTGGCTGATGTTACGAAGGTAGTGCTGAGCAATTATTTTCTGGCTCTTTTGACCCCCGGGGCATCCGGAGGAGCTATTGCCCAGGTTATGTTTATGCGACGTGCCGGCGTGCCGGTGGCACGTTCAACGCTTATCATCTTAGTCAGGACCATTATGTCTATCTTTTTCCTGATTATTATGGTTCCGTTCTTTATGGAACAGGATGAAGCCATTACCAGTTGGATCCCGTTGCCCATAATTGTCACAGTGTCATTGATATTTATAGCTATTCCTGTTACGGCAATTATCCTTATGCACACGGATTATCCGGAACGGATTATTTACTATTTCTCCCAATATTTTAAACATGAACGGAGGCGGCAGGCTTTCCAATGGTATCGTGATTTTCGTCAGGCCGTTTATATTATGGGAAAACAGCCGGTCATGGTGCTTCGTGCTTTTATTGAATCGGGAGTCAGTCTTACGTTTATATATCTGACAGTTCCGTGCTTTTTTATGGGACTTCAGTTTTCTTTTGATATTGTTCAGGTACTGGGACGGATGTACCTTCTTAATCTTGTGCTTTATTTTTCGCCAACACCTGGAGGAAGCGGTATTGCAGAAGCCGGTTTTGTCGTACTGTTTAATCAGCTGGTACCCAGCGGCACTGTTGGAATTCTTGCAGTATTATGGAGATTCACAGCGGAATATCTTCCGTTTGTTTTAGGCGCCTGCATCACGTTACGTGCGTTTGGCTCCAATGTACTTTCCATAGCGGATAAGAATAAAGGGAAGGATAAGGAAGGAAACGAAGAATGAAACATATTTCCCGGAATGTGTTTATCGTTTTGCTGCTTCTTTCTGCATTTGCGGCTTTATTTGCCAATGCTGCTCTTCCTTTCTTTTACACTGATGAGCAGATTTTTGCGGAAACCGCAAAAGAGATGCTGCAGTTCCGTGATTATCTGGTGCCGCGCCTTCATAACGAATACCTTCTGAACATGCCTCCTCTGTATTACTGGATTCTGGCAGGTTCGGTTTCCGCTTTTGGCGACAATCTGTTTGCCATGCGTTTCCCAGCAGCTATAATGGGTATTTTGACGGTAATGATGGTTTATGTCGCTTCAACAAAATTATGGAATGAACGTATCGGTTTTTGGGCAGGATTGATTTTAAGCAGCAATATGCTGTTTTTTTACTCTGGTAAGGCTTCGGCTGCGGATACAACCTGTTTGTTTTTCGTAACCGGAACCTTACTTTGCTTTTTATGTGAAAAATATTGGCTTCAGTATGTTTTTGGCGGAATGGCAGTCCTGGCGATGGGATTTTCCGGGTTGCTTTTTCCCACCGGGATTTTGCTTATTTACTTATTGATGTCGGGGCAAATGCACCGCGTGCTCAGGATGCATGTATTGCCGGGGCTTGTGCTGAGTTGTGTATTTTTTATTCCCTGGTACTATCTTGCTTATGAAACTTATGGTATGGAATTTTGTAAAGCGGTTTTCAGTTATGAATCCTTGTTTTGTATCGGAAGAATCGGTGAGGCACCCCAAAATTTTTTCCTATGGCGATATCCTTTTCTTATCATATTGGCAGGCATTTTTCCCTGGACCGGATTATTGATGAAATCCATTAAAGACGGAATATGTGAAAGCAGGACTATTGATTTGCAGAGAAACACATTTTTAAATTTATGGTGGTTACTTGCAATAGTTGTTTTTACTTTGTGTTCTGTTAAGCAGTCCGGTATGTTGATTATTGTATTTCCTGCCCTGGCTATGCTGACCAGCTGGAATATGGAACGGATGATCCGGGAGGACCGTAATCACTTTACAAGTTGGGCTTTTAGCAGCGTAGCGGCATATATTGTGGCTGCAACGCTTTTGATCATTGGTTTTTGGCATGTACAGGAACTGGCTTTTGGCAGTATGGTTCTGGGTGTCGTTATCCTGATACTGGGCGGTGCTGTGGCTGTTTCGTTGCTCATGTTTAAGGATGGGATGCTGGCTGCCTGGCTGCATGTGGCTACAGCTTTTATGATACTGATTATTGTCAGCACTTTCCTGTTGCCGGTTGCGGCAGATATTCTGATGTGAATGAAATAATCTTACGCAAATGAAAATTGTGCCTGCTAAAAAAATGAAATACATACAATATTAAGGATAAAGAGGATTATCGCGCTATGAGAGAATTTAACCTTCCTTTATTTATGAAAGTTAAGCCGGATGTATTAAAAGAATTGAAAGAGAATCTCGATTTGTATTTTCCGGATATTATCAGAAAAAAAGTTCTGATTCTGACTACTGAAGGTCTTTTGCAGAAACTGGAGAAAAAAGTGACAGTGCTGCTGTCGCAGCTGGAAGAATATGAGGTCGTTACCGTAGAAACCAGCTCTTATGATTATGCAGTATCCGTTGCAAAAAAAATAAGTATGGAAGGCGTGCGGATGATTATCGGATTCGGCGGCGGCACGGCTCTCGATACGGCAAAGTACGCGGCTTTTGTGGCCAATGTGCCATATATTGCTATTCCCACGGCTCTAAGCAATGATGGTGTTTGTTCTCCCGTTTCGGTTCTATTTTCCAAGGGGAACAGAACGCATTCTTTTACGTCGAAAACACCGGACGGGCTTCTCATTGATACGGATATTATTTTAAAGTCGCCCCGTTTATTATTGGAGGCAGGCGTAGGTGATATTATCAGCAATTATACGGCTCTTTATGACTGGGAACTGGATTGTAAATTTAACCACGGACAGCCTAATGACTTTGCGTATATGCTTTCGGAAAGGGCACTCAATGCGTTGTTGTATTCCAATATTAAATCTTTTACCAGTCCGGAGGGTGTTAAAATGCTGGCCCAATCCCTGGTGTTAGGAGGCCTTGCCATGCAGATAGCAGGCAGCTCACGTCCCTGCAGCGGATCAGATCATCTGTTCTGTCATGCGTTAGATGAATTATTTGACCATGGGCTTCCCCACGGGATTGCGGTGGGAATCGGAACGATTGGTGCTGCATGGCTGCAGAAGCGCGATTACAGGATGTTGTTGGAGTTTTTAAAAGATTATGGCATTGATATTAACCCAAAACGCCGGGGAATTACTGAGGTAATGTTTGTCAGGGCTTGGCTGTTTGCACGGGAAGTCCGCAAAGAACGGTATACGGTTTTAAATAATATGGAAATGATGCCAAAACGGATGAAAGAGGATATGTTCAAAGAGCTTTACGCTATGATGTGCCGGATATAATGCCGCTATTGGAGCAGTTTCAGAAAACACGTTGAATAAAACTGAATAAGAATAAGCGCCGAAAGCTATTCCTGCCCTTCTTTCTTGTCTCAAGAAAGAAGGGCAGGAAAATACTTCGACGCTTTTTGATTTTGCCTGAATGATTACAGCTACAGCAGTTCTTTCAATTCATCCAGCTTTCTTGCAAATTTATCTAACGTAACCTGTACCGGTTGCGGCGTGTTCAAATCTACGCCTGCAGTTTTTAAAATGTTAAGGCTGTAATCACTGCCACCTGCATGTAAAAAATCCAGATACTTTTTCACTGCCGAATCAGTTTGACAGGAGTTTGGTACGTTATCGGATTTATTATCGGCTTGGGATTTTGCCGGATTTTTACCGGCTGTTTCTTTCAGGATCGCTTCGCTGAAGGAAGTGGCGGCGCTGAAGCCGGTAGCGTATTTATACACATAAAAAGGAGTATAGAAATGGGGGATACGGCTCCACTCGCTTCTTAACTCTCTGTCAACGGTCAGCGAAGGACCATAATATATCCGGTTACTTTCCAGCCAATAGTTTTCCAGCTCTTCAGCCTGCAGGGATTCACCTGCTGTGATTTTATCATGAATGTATTTTTCAAATTCTGCAAATTGTACCTGGCGGTATACGGTGGTACGTACAGCTTCCAGGAACTGGTTCAGCAAAAAGATTTTCTGCGTTCTGTCTGCATTGGCAAGCGAATATTCCAAAAGAAGATTTTCATTGGTTGTTGAAGCCACTTCAGCACAAAAGATACTGTATTCGCTTTTTGCATAAGGCTGTGCCTGGCTGCTGAAATAGCTGTGAAGCGAGTGGCCCAGTTCATGGGCCAGCGTGGAAACGCTGCTGTAACGGGGTTGGAAGTTTAACAAAACATAAGGATGGACCCCGTATACGCCCCAGGAATAAGCGCCGCTCCGTTTTCCCTTGTTTTCATATATATCAATCCATCCTTCCGTCATACCTTTCTGTAATGCGTCAATATAAGATTGACCCAACGGCTGCAGCGCATTTTTCACGATTTCGCAGGCTTCAGAAAATGAGCAGGAAAAGCGTTTTTCCCCTTCCTGAGATAAGGGGACATACAAATCGTACGGGTGGAATTCATCATAACCCAGCATTTCTTTTTTCAGTGTAATATATTTGTGCAGCGGCTTTAAATTGGCATGTATGGTATCTATCAGACCGTTGTACAGACTGACAGGGATGTTTTCTTCTGCCAGACTGGCCTCCATGGCATTGTGATAGCCGCGGACCCGCGCGTAAAAGTAACGGCTGCGACAGGCTCCGGTCAGTGTTGCGGCCAGCGTGTTTCGGTAATTATGATAAGTGTTCATCAGACCGGCAAATGAATTTTTACGTAAAACGCGGTCACCACTGGACATGTTCAGCATGTAGCAGCCTTCGCTTACAATTGCATCGTGGCCATTATGGTCTTTGATGGTTGGAAATTCTATGTCGGCAGATACCAGAGCCCGGAATGCGGTGGCGGCGGTTCCTGTAGCCAGCTGGCTTTGTGCCAGGATTGCTTCCTGTTCCCCGGGCAGTACATGCTCCTTCATTCGTTCCAGGTCTTCCAGATAAAAACTGTAATCGGAAAACAGGGGATCGCTTTTTAATATCTCCATTTGTTCTTTTGAGAGTGAAGTGACTTCAGAATCAATAAAGGAGACTGCATTGTAAAAAGAATCCAGAATCCCTTCCGCTTTTCCCGAAAGGGCCTGGGCGTTTGCGTCGCTGTTGTCCGCATCCTGCTGCAGGCGGGCGTAGGCGTATATTTTATCAATTTCCTGAGACATGCGATCCCGTAATTGCAAGGCCTGTAACAGTTTTCTGGAATCTTTCAGGCTTCCCCTGCATGTTTCCAGTTCTTCAATCAGCTCTTTTAAGCCGGCACAGGCTTTTTCCCAGTTTTCCTGTGTAGCATAGATATCCTGGATCTTCCATTGGCAGATGGCAGGAATATCTTTTCTGTTAACATTGCTTCCGTGAGATGGTGTATTCATAATGCCTCCTCGAAATCTTATTGCATTTTACTTAATTCTTTACTATTATATCACTATAGGTCGTGAAATGAAGTGCTTTTTGGAAAAGGAATTATCATGCAGGCATTTTTTATTGGAACAAACAGTAAATATATTCATACAGCGCTGGGGATTCGTTATGTGACGGAATACTGCAGGGATCGGGAAATAGCTGTCCACAGGCTGGAGGCTGCTGTCAATGAGCCGCTGCTTTCGGTTTTGACCCGTATTACAGAAATGATTGATGCCTGCAATATTGCAGAACATGAAGTAATCGTTTTAGGTCTGGAAGTACATATCTGGAACCGGCAGTTTGTTCTGGAACTGGGAGAACTGCTCCGGAAAGTACTCCCGGAATGCTTTTTGATGCTGGGCGGCCCGGAAGTCATGTTTCAACCGGCAAAGATTTTTGACACAGCGCAGTTTGCGGATTTTATAGTATGCGGCGAAGGGGAAGAAGCGGTAGCTGAGTTTTTACAGAACCTTACACGGATTGAACGGGAAAAAACTGCAGGAAACGATGTGGAATCTGTTGCAAGAAACAATATCAGCCGGTGGCAGAACCTGGTGCCGTCCGGCATTGCCTGCCGGGATGAAAACGGGAAAATTTTTGTTCCTGACAGGCAGCTTGTAATCGAAAATTTGGATAAGCTGCCATTTCCGTACCCGGATATAGATGAAGTTGTGGATCAGCATAAGATTGTGTATTACGAAGCGTCCCGTGGTTGCCCTTTCCATTGTGCTTACTGTCTGTCCGGAATTTCCCATTCGGTACGCCGCCGGAGCCTGCCGTTGGTGTTGGCAGACATGGACCGGTTTATGCAGGCAGGAGCCACACTTGTGAAGTTTGTTGACCGAACCTACAATCTGGATGAAAACTATTACCTTCCGATGATGAGGTACCTGGCGCAGGCAGATACAAAAACCACCTTTCATTTTGAAATTAAGGCGGATATTCTCAGTCCCAGGGCTGTGGAATTTTTACGGACTGTTCCGAAAGGCCGTTTCCAACTGGAAATTGGTGTGCAGAGTACGGACGCGGATGTACTGCGGATAATCGGCCGGAAAGATGACTGGGACCGGTTAAAAGATAATGTGTCCGCTCTGCTGGAAAATGACAACATACATATTCACATGGATCTGATAGCCGGCCTTCCGTTGGAAACCATGGAAAGCTTTGCGCGTTCGTTTGATGACGTATACGGACTGCATCCTCATGCGCTGCAGCTGGGATTTTTAAAGGTGCTGTCCGGCACAGTGATGGAGAAAATTTCGGGGCAGCATGGTCTTGTTTATATGGACCGGCCCCCGTATGAAGTTTTGTCTACAAATTACATGAATTATAATGAGATGCGTTTTCTCAAAATATTGGAAGAGGTATTTGAACTGACGGCTAACAGCGGGAGATTCCCGTTTACTCTGGCGTTTCTGACTGAAAAGGCGGGAAACGGGTCGGCTTTTGTATTATACAGGGAACTGACTGAATGGTACAGACAAAAAGGAATGGCAGGTTTGGGACATAACGTCATGGAAACCGCTGAGATGCTGTTTAAATATGTGGAAGAAAGGCAGACGGCATTGCAGTTCCCGGTGCGTGAACTGCTGCGGCTGGATGTTTTACAGCATCTGCCAAATTTCAGGCCGGACTGGTTGAAATGGCGGACGGCAATGAATTACGAAAAAGCTACTGTTTTTTGGCGTAATGAAAAACTGGTACGTAAATATGTGCCGGATTATTCGTTTAAAAACTGGCGGACTTTACATAAAAAGTACGCATTGGAAGAATTTTTGTACAACCCATGGACGGGGGAGAAAAAATCTGTTTTTGTTTTGGTAAATTACGGTGAAATGTGCTTGACAAGAATCGAATCGGATGCTATTATGTAAAAGCCGTCGGTTGACGGCGGAACCTTGAGAACTGAATAACGAACCAGATGAATGTGCGGGTCAGCTCTTTTTAGAAGGAGCGGCCTAATGAAGTCAAAGAAATTCTGAAACAACAAGAAGAGCCGAATCGGCTTTCTATAAAGTATTATGGAG
>OCTX012262605.1_pt1 | contig 26842 bp, 31 predicted proteins | sample 1539691 | NCBI WGS metagenome assembly OCTX01 (sample SAMN02144231, study PRJEB22623) | gut metagenome | biome: sheep rumen | host: Ovis aries | place: New Zealand
TAACAGTTGTAGTTGGGTGCACTATTGCGATTGCAAAGGTACAACGATACTACAACTGCTACAACGTGTATTTCAACGAATGCTTACGAAGAGCCTATATTTTTTTGTTATTCTCATTCCTTTAATTATCGTCTAAAACCCTTATATATATGGAGATAATTAACATTTACGTATAACAATTAAAACTAACAAAATTATGAAGAAATTAAATTTTAGTGTACCTTCCACTCTGGGGCTTATAGTGGATGTGTTATTAATCGTACAGTTGGCAATCAATTTGTACCGAACTTTCAAGCCCAAAATGAAAGAAACAGAACCTTCTCATGACAACGAATAAATAATGAACTATGAGAAAGGCCAAGATGTTATCATCGTCGTGCTCGATATGGCACTGGCGATTTTTAAGGGTATCAAGAAATTGCGAAGCTTAATTAAGAAGAAAGCTAAGAAGATGCCCAAATTATAACTAAACAAACAAATAATAAAATGGAAGAAAACAAAACAAACAATTATTCAGAACAAGACAACACCTCAATGGTCGTTGTTGAACCTGAACAGACAAGAAGTCCTTTTATTCTAGGTAATACCAAGGAGATAGGACTTACAGAATTAGGCGATATGTTGACCCCAGTATTTTCAAGGGACAACGTGGAAACTATTAGCCATACGGAGGCCATCGGCACCGTTATGGATGCCGTGAGTACTTATTTTGATGGTGAGGATATTAATTCTCCCGTCGTACGAGTCTCACATGAAATGAAACTACGGAACCGCTTTGGAATGGGAAAATTGGTCGAGAACCTGAAACCCGAAGATAGCGATTCCTACTACCAGAGAATGATGGCTATGATTGAAATACCGTCAATCTCTCACAATATTAACGGAAGCATCTGCCATTTACAGATTTGTATCGTAAGGAATTATGCAGATTGCAACCTACTAGGAAATTCATCCCAAAAACAGACAATAAAATGTAGTATCGGTTTTTTAAACACCGTATGTACCAATGGTCTGTTATCGACTGATGGAGTAAATCTGTCTATCAAAATCACCAATACGGCTGACCTTTATAAGTATTGCATCGAGTTATTCAAGCAGTACAACTATAAGCAGCATCTTGATGAAATGAGACAATTAAATGATACTGTTGTCAATGTAACAACGCTCGCCCAGTTTTTGGGCAGGGCTCGAATGGCAGCAGCATTACCAAACAGCATGAAGAACGAGCTGGGTTTGCCAGAGTTTATACTCCCAGAGGCTCAGCTTAACAGCATGATTCGTGACTATTATACCGATGAAAACTTTGGCGGATTCGGAAAAGAAATCACAGCATGGCAATTCTATATGCTACTGACAAATTACAAGAATAACTACATAGATGTAACATTGGAAAGATCGTGTAACGCTTACCAGTGTGCTAAAGGCATCGCATCAGCTATCAACAAGGACGATGCAGCCTGGAGTTGGTTTATCGAGTAATCTCTGAACTTTGAGGGTAATCCTCACTGTTCACCGAAGAGGTGGACTATCACTGTAAAGGTGGTGGTTCGCCTCTTTTTCGTTATTAATAACCCTTTTTATAAACAATTTAAACAATTACAATTATGTGTAAAATTCAAATTCCAGAGAACTCTACTCTTGACGAGAAAAGAAGTTTGTGCTTTGACGCACTCTACAACATGAACCTTGGCGACAAGGTTGAAAAGAAGGACAACCTCAGTTATCTTACATGGAGTGAGGCTTGGAAAGCCTTTCGTGAGGTCTATCCGTCCGCTACGTTCCGTGTCATCACCAACCCAGACACGAAACTCCCCTATTTCGTTGATCCCAATATCGGCATTATGGTATTTACCGAAGTAACCGCCGACGATCTGACTTTGACGATGTTCCTGCCTGTGATGAACAGCAGTAACAGAGCTATGAAGCTTGAACCCTACAACTATCAGGTATGGGACAAGCAGAATAGACGTTATATCGATAAAACTTGTGAGGCAGCGACTATGTTTGATATCAATAAGACTATCATGCGTTGCCTCGTTAAGAACCTTGCCCTTTTTGGTCTCGGCTTGAAGCTGTACCAAGGTGAAGATCTTCCCTCTGAGAACTCCGATGGCACTGTCCCTGAGACAGCCGACCAGAAGAGAACAACACCTAGACGGGCTAAGACTGTAACTGCCCCAACTCCGCAGCCAGCCGCACCCGTAGATCGCTTTGCTCCTATTAAGAACGCCATTAACAGCGTTTCTGATACGGATGCACTACTTGACCTCTACCTTCAGCATCAGAACGAAGTAGAGGGTAATCCTGAGATTAAGCAGCTCTTCACTGAGCGTAAAATTCAACTAAAAAAAGCAGCTTAAAATATGTCAACAAAAAGAATCGAACTGAAAGATAGTGGTATCATCTTCAATGAAGAGGAACACACATATCTATTAGGTGACAAGTACCTTTCTGGTATAACCGGGATGCTTCAAAGACAGTTCTTCCCAACAGAATTTGAAGGAATTCCTAAGAATGTACTCGATGCAGCAGCTCAATATGGGACAGACGTTCATAAGAGCTGTGAGGACTTTGATATGAATTGGACTAACGACGGCACTGTTGAGGTAGCCGACTATATCCAACTCTGCAAGGACAACGGACTGACACACGAATGCTCAGAATATTGCGTAACCGATGGCAAAGACTGGGCATCCAAATGCGACAAAGTGTATAGAGTTTCTGATGACACTTTTGATCTGGGTGACATCAAGACCTATGGTGTTATGACTGCCGACAAGCTGGAGAAGGCTAAATGGCAGTTATCCATCTATGCCTACCTGTTCGAACTCCAGAACAAGAAAGCAAAGGTTGGCCGACTGTTTATCCTCCACATCCGTAACAAAGAGAAAAAGGATGGGACTTTCGACCATATAGCCAAAATTATCTTTGTCAATCGTGTACCAAGCGAGATCTGCCAGGATCTTCTTGCTACAGACCTCAGAGGTGAGCAGTTTGCAAATCCTTACTCTATTCCAGAAGACATTAGCTCACAGGAGAATGAAATCCGTGAGCTGATTGAAACGAAGAACGCAGTAGAAGAGAGATTATCCTCTATCAAGTCTGCGATTCTTGGAAAAATGGAATCTCTGAACATTCGGACTTGGGCGACAGAAACAATGCGTCTGACCCGAAAACTGCCATCGACAAGAGCATCTTTCAACAGCTCTTTGTTCAAGGCAGATCATCCTGATATGGACTTTAGCCCCTACGAGAAGACATCACAGGTGGCTGGAAGTCTTGTGATAACAGTGTAGACGGAAACAAAACAGTCTGCATATCCTACCGAAGAGGGGGAATCGTACTCGTTGCGGTTTCCCCTTTTTTAGTTAATCCCAATTGAATTAACCCAATATGGAACAAAGAACTTATCACATCAGAAAGACTATCGACATTGTGGTTTCTGCTCCTTGGGACGAGCTACAAGACGATACAGAACGCTGGGTTAGTCAGAATATAGTACCTGACTGCCTGATCAAGTATGAAGATGACCACCACATAATTAATGATGTTCGACTTGTCAACGATGACGAGGATCAGGACAGCCTTGTTGTGGTATCTTGGCCAGAGAGCCAGGATCTCTGTGAATACGAGAACTACACCGATTATTGCACCTTTATTATGGGTGACGAATTACCCTGTTGTAGCTATCTCGTAAATAAGGAATGGTACTCAAAGTTACTCAACAAAGAACTACGCAGAGTTGAAGAACTTGAACCAATAGAATATTAACAATTAAAACAGAATTAGAAATGAACATCAACGAATTAATTTTCAGCAGAACTCAACCCCAAAAGAAGATTGATATAATCAATGCTCTCTCAGAGGACGAGTTGTTATCCACTAGTGAAGCAACGATTAAGCGTATCGTAAAGGACGCTGGCAGAAGAATGTGGAAAACAAGAGATAAAGAACTGCGTATTAGCCATGAAAGACGGGCTGGGAACGCATGGAATTCTTTAATTGAAGCTGTCGAACTGATCAAAGGACGGCTTTATCTGGAGGTGTACCTACAGTATGAGAATACAGACACCTCGACATCTGAGGAATACGACGATTTTTTCAGGAATGGAAATTTTCGTGGTGAAGTGCGACGTTTAGACAGATACGGCAATGGTAGAACATACTATTTCCTGTATAACCTTTCCGACAAGGCAAGTGTTATGAAGTCTATCCTACTTGAATATGTCTACACCAAATATGCCGATAAACTCTCAAAGCAAGCAGCATGAAGAATGTAAAGATTGGCGACGAGGTGATGTATGTAACATTCAGTAGCCCCACAAGAAAAGCTATCGTTGAACAAATCGAGATATGCAAGCGTGGGGAGAAACATGGAAGAAGTGTATCGAATTGTGACCTAGACCGTCATTCAAATGGCGTAATTAGTCTGAGTGATGGCCATTGGTGCTACTTCGATCAAGTTAAACGTGTCATTCAAACAAAGTAATTATGGCAAAAACAAAGAAGATGACCCTCAAATACTGGGCTAGTCTCAGCGAGGGTAGTAAGAGAAGAGCATTGACGTACTGTTTCCCACTACATAAGGCAACAGTAGATATGCTTATGAGCGACGAACCCAACCCGAAAGATGATGCGTGGTGGGGTTTGGTATGGAGGAAGGTGCGAATCCCAGAAGCAGATTCTAATGGGTACAGGCACTATAAAACAGTTGTAAATAACACTTACATCCCGTAGATCCTATGGAAATAATCAATATCAACAACGATGAAACGGCACAATATATCTGGAACAATGCTCTACAACGTTCCTGTAAGCCGTTTTCCTGGGGATTAGACTTTGACAGCATTAAGACCATCGAAGGCGGTACATCCTTCAGGGTCAAAGCTGCATTGGTTAAAATTCAACTGGAGAAGGTGGGACTGTTCAAGGTTATCATCATTCCCGATGACAAGCAGAAAAGTCGAATTGTGTGTGAAGGGCTGATTTTAGGTAGCCTCGTTCATACAATAGATGACGCTGTGAAGCAAGGCACACTATCTGAGAACTACAAATCTCACGAAAGGATAGCCGTGTGAGAACCCTCTTTATGTAGAAGTGGAGAATATGTGAAAATGCGTATTCTCCCTTCTTGCTATGTGTTTCAAGTATATTAAACGGACGTATAATAAGCGTGAAAATAGTTAAATGGAACAGACAACCTATGTATCTTACCTGCGTCAATCCACCAAAAAGCAATCACTGAGCAATCTTGGAATTGAGGCACAGCGAGAAATCATACAAAAGTATTTAGGTCAGATTAAGCCTATTGCAGAATTCGTGGAAACGGAGAGTGGCAAGAAAACTGACCGTCCCAAGTTGGCAGAGGCATTGGAATTATGTAGAAAAACAAAATCCACACTTATCGTTGCCAAACTCGACCGACTATCAAGGAATGTCGCATTCACCAGTAAACTGCTGGAAAGCGATGTGGAGATTAAGTTCTGTGATTTTCCAGAGGCAAATCGCTTAGTGCTGCATATCATTGCATCAATAGCTGAATACGAGGCTGGACTTATATCGACCAGAACGAAACAGGCACTGAAGGCTAAGAAAGCCAGAGGTGTCTCACTTGGAAAGCCTGAGAACCTTGTGAACAACTTGAGGAAGGCTATTTCGAAGAGTAATCTCACTAACAAGCAAAAGGCACTCGATAATGACAATAACCGACGGGCAATAGCAATGCTCAAAGTTATGGTGAATCAGGATCTTAGCCTTAGTGAGATGGCAAGACGATTAAACGAGGAAGGATTTGTTACCAGCCGAGGCAAGAAATTCTCAGCATGGCAGGTGTCAGTCCTACTCAAAAGGTATAATTTAAAGTAACAAACAATATGAATAAGACAAAAGACAACATCAGCAATCAGGGAGGAGCCACCATTAGGACGCTCAACCCTAACCCTGTGGCTCAGGCATTCATCTATTGCCAGGAACAAAGAGCCAAAGTAGTTCAACTGATCCGACATGGTTTCTTACCCCATCATACATCGGTGGGCATAGGCAAGACAGGCAAGGATCATTGGAGATTAGAAAAATATCGTGGAAAGTTCGGGAAGGGCTTTAAGATGCTAACCACTTCGCCATTCTCGACGAATTTCAATCACATTACATACTTTACAATAGCGTGAGATTATGCCAAACTGGTGCGATACAACTTATAAATGTGTAGGGGATCCGAAGGAAGTAAGATCCCTCTACAAGATTATCAAAGCCAACGATAAGCGGAAAAATCCACGTATTAAGAATGGATTTGGTAAACTCTGGCTCGGCTGTATTATTAATGCTCTCGGCGATGACTGGGAGAAACTAAGATGCAGAGGTGAGATAATCGACTATCATCTTGAAGATAATATCCTCACTATCAGCCAAAATACGGCATGGTGCGAACAGGAAGGATTTCGTGAGTGTATTGAAAAGAAATATCCATCCATTAAGGTTTACTATCAAGAACAAGAACCTGGATGTGACGTTTTCTACACCAATGACAGCAGCGGTACATATTTCCCAGACCGCTATTTCCTCGACTCTTACGATGACTGGTATTATTGGGAGAAAATCGAGGATGCAGCCAAACATGTATCTGGAATCGTCGGATATGAAGTAGAGCCAACAGTTAAGGCCATCGATGAAGCACTGGAGGACTATATGGAAGAACACGAAGATGAAGATGTTTTCTATTCATTCCATGAGTTCCAAGTGGGCGATAGTTAATCTATTACAAGAGAGGCATACCATTGAGGCATGCTTCTTTTTTTCTTTCTGTCACGAAATAGGCGATAAATAGGCATGTTTTTCTTAAAATCTTCCAATATTTTGCAGTTTTTTGGAAAAACTAAATAATTATATGCTTTTTTTCACTAACTTTGTGGCTGTAATCCGAAAGTCCCCCGTTGTAAGGGAGGTGAGGGTACTATATATATGATTGGTGTTACGACGCTGATTTGACACGCCAAACTCGCAACTTGGACGGTCTTGACCATTAAGGTCTGGATCTCTAGTCAAAAAAGCAATAGTGACATCACTCTGAGTATGAATTTAGCTATTTCATCGTTATGTTTAATGATGTTATGGTCACTTATCATATTCGGTGTGGGTGTTCGCATTGCTTATCCTGACTAGAGAGGTAATGCGAGACCTGGCGTGTGGGATAAGTGAAGTTGAAGCCCACACTTTTGTATATATAACTAACTTGAACCAATAACGGTTTTGTTTGGGCTTACAGGCTGACAGGGTAAATTGTAATCTACTAATGAAGAAACTGTTTGTAACATTGATTTTGAATTTGTTGGTGTTTTCCGTCGTGGCACAAACATCAATAAAGGAGTTGGAGAAAGCTGCTAAAAATGGTGATGCAACAGCTCAATTGAATATGGGGCTAAGTTATATGGCTGGCACAGACATTAAGCAAAACGACAAAAAGGCATTTGAATGGCTTTTAAAGGCTGCAAATCAAGGAAAGATAGAAGCCTATATACCCATAGCAAGAATGATAGATCAAAACCGAATTCCCGGTTTTACGCAAAAAGAGCTATACGGATGGCTCAATCGGGCAGCAGAATCAGAAGATGCGGGAAATCTGATTGAGGTTGCAGACGAATTTCTGAGGTTATCAAATGATGTGTCAAAAGCGGCAGATAAGAACAAAAATTTCCAAAAAGCTTTTGAATTGTATTATAAAGCAAATAAACTCACTTCGAACATAGCACTTAAAAAGGAAATCGCAGCTAAATATCAATCATATAAAGGCATTTCCGATGCTTTGAGCCTGTATCTTGAGATGGCAGAAATGGGCGATACAGAATCTCAATATATATGCGGAAAGTATTATTATGACAATAACAATCTTGAATCAGCTTTTCCATGGTTAGAGAAATCTTATAAACAAGGTTACTCGCCAGCCAAAGAATTGTTTCAAGCATGTGAGAAGAGTCTAGATCAGAAACGAAAAGAAAATGAAGGAAAAAAGAAGGTTGAACTTCCTAGAGGCATCCTAACGAATGAGAATGTGAGATTGGCTCTAGAAGTGAAAACCCCAGGGACTCTATTTGAACAGTTGCCCGAAGCTATTGGTCTCAGTGCAATTAAATCACTTACAATAAAAGGTATACTAAATACAAATGATTTCAATACCATTAATAAAATGAAGAATCTTGAAGAGCTAGATCTTAAAGATGCTGTTGTATTTGTTTCTGTTGAAGAGAAAAAAGCAGATGCAGAAGCTGTTTCCTTATTGTTAGGAATGGCTAATGAAGGGCAATACCAAAAGGATGGAAATTATCAAAAATATAATTCCAGAAAGAAGGTCAATGAACGTGTAAAGGATGCATATGACAAAACCGTTACTTGCGAATTGCCAAGAAATGCTTTTCTTGAGAATCTTCTGTTGGTAAGTCTAAAATTGCCCACAACATTAACAAACATCAATTTGGCTGGGATTGGTGGAAGTGATGGGTATAGCTTATCAAAAATGATGCATTTAAAAGAAATTTGGATATCAAAAGCTTCAGCAGAAAAAATTCCTATAAAAAGAATCGTAGATGAATCAAAAGTTCAGATTCGTTTTTATTGATATTGATAGAAGTAAATATAATCAATTATTATTATGAAACATTTATTTATATTAGTTCTGTTTGTTTGCTGTGTAAACAACGCCAACAGCCAGATTTTGTCTGGTTCAAATAATCTGTCTTTAGATCCTTCGAATATAAAAATCGATGTAACATCGAATAATAGTTCATCTACCACAACAAAAAAAACAAAGGATAGCCAAAAGCCCATGACAAAAGAAGACTTACCTATCACAATGAAACAAGTGGGGGGTGGGTATCATTGCACTGTTCATCTTGAAAAGGCAGGCAAACTAAAGTCTATGATTAAAGATGATTGTTCCGAAATCACGAGGCTTAACGTAATCGGTGAGGTTAACAAAAATGATGTGAATTTTATAAAATCACTACCTAGACTGAAAACACTCGACGCTAGTAAAGCAACCGAAAAAGAGATTATATATGATAATGAACTCAAAACAGTAACCCAATTAGACACGCTCTATATACCAACATCTTCAAAGTTCAACTATTGTCATATTATTAATCAGCTATTTTGGAAGATATCTGCAAAGTATTATGTTGCCAATAATGTTTTGTACATTCGCGAATTCAAATCAGCAAATTCTTATCCAGGGGTTGGGGGATTTCCACATAATGACGACAAAACGTTGAACATAACTGGTACACTTGATTTGACGGATGCAGTACACGTCTCTACGTATTTTGATAAGACCAATATACAGAGGGTCATTTTTTCTTCCAAATTGAAAAAAATCGATGCCTATGCTTTTTTACATTGTGATAAACTGGTTGACGTGGTATTTGGCGAAAGCCAAGGCATAGAAACTGAGTGGTCTTCCTTCCCCAAAACTATAAAAAGAATCATTATTCCAGAAGGATTAACATATGGAAAATATAGTAATAATCTTTATGATTATAGTGATTATGGTGCAGTTATATTGAAAAAAACACCAGACTTGGTTTTAACTCTTGAAGTGAAGAAACCTGGGGATTTGGGGAGAATGCTCATGAGTAACCAAGTACCTCAGATTGTAAAACTTAAAATTATTGGTACTCTGAGCTTCTCAGATATGGAAACTATCGGACGTATGATTAGTCTCGAAGAATTAGACTTGTCAGAGGCTGTAGTCAATGAGACGCCTGCCGACAAAACAAGCGATGCAGAACTTGCAATGCTTCAATTTCAGTTAGCAAATGAGGGACAATATCAAAAAGATGGAAATAGTGAGGCATACAAGCTACGAGCAAAAATGGCAGATAAGATAGAAAAAACTATAGAAGAAGAGAAATCCAAACCGGGTTCTACAATATGCCGATTGCCAGACAAAGCATTTGTAAAATTACCATTCCTGAAAAAGCTCTATTTACCTGCTACATTGAAGGAAATACAATCGCCCAAAATAACTGAGTCTACGTTTTTGGAGGAGATATGGTGTTCAATGAAAACAGCTGGTCATCTTCGTCTTCAAGCAAGTGGTGTAACGATAAAATACTACTAGTAGAGCCCAAACGATTTGTAGCATTTGAAGATTTCGCTACTCAGCAAAATGAGATACTAAATTCACAACTACTATGGCAAAGTCGAATATTGTATACGTTATTATTATGATGAGTACTATGCTGGTGTCTTGTGGCAATAAAAAAGTGAATGTACAAGATGTATTTGATGATGACCAAACACGTTGGGGTAGAAATGCTGAACAGATTGAACAAAAGAAAGAAAGCTCAGCCAAGAATATCGACCAAAGCAATTTTGGTTATATTGCAGAAAATGAAGATAATAGTGATGATATAAGTGCAAGAGACGATGCTCATGAATACAACTTTGTTGGTAAAATAAAGGGAAAAGCTGATCAATATCCGTTCAAAATGGCATTAAATATTAACGAAGAAGGAAAAGTTTCTGGTTATTATATTGTGACAGACGGAGATAGTGAGAGAGTATTGTTAAAGGGGTCTGTGACAAATTGGCCTGATAAACATGAAGGACAAATAAGCCTTTTTGAATTTGATGAAGCAAAGAATGATTATACAGGATTATATTTCCAAGGCGATCTAACTATAGAATATAGTCAAAGCGGATCCTTTGCAGGCTATAGCATTAATAATGGAAGATATAAAAATGCCGCTGATATTGATTTGCCATTCACAGCTGAGTCTATGTAATAATTTCACAATACCAATAATACAGGCAAGTAAGCAATACGCCTATCATCAATTTTGGTGGTGGGCGTATTTTATTTGTATGTAAACCTAAGCCAAATAACCGCCTTTGACATTTTCACAATCGCCCTCGAACAATGACAAAACACGCTTCCCACGCCATTAGTTCTTTATTAGTGTGATTAAAGATTTTTTATATTCTCTGTTCGGCTCTACACCTGGGCTGGCAGAGCGGCAGGACACGCTTGCACCTGTCGTTACCGACAAAGCAAGCAGATCATCGGAAAAGTATGAATCCGATATTACAGCCATCACGAGAAAGTGGGGCGAATTGAGAAACGGGCTCTGTATTGAAACCACGCTGCAAGAACTGTTAACCATTGTACCACGTCATCGTCCTAGGATAGATGCTTATAATGGCCTAAGAAGTCTGCTGCGTGACAAATACGGAGTAACATTAACGATTAAATCTAGGAAAACCAAATGACAAGAGAAATTGCTTTATTTACAAAAATGAGAAGCGTATGCATTAACGACCGTATGGGGAATTACTGGCTAGTCAAGAATATGAGGGATGATCTTTCAGAGGCTTATATCGACTTTGTTACCTTTGATGCCTTTGCACATAAGGATGTTGATCATGTAATATTAATGTTTTCAGTAAACGAAGAATTAGAGAATATAAATCCCCAATACATATCAACAGCAATGGCACAGTTTATTACTGGAGAATATATCCATGACTGTGAACTGCCATATCCGATTCTCCACGATGAAACTACTTACAGGCTTTTAGAGCTTAGATACTTTGAAAAGATGTGGAGGAAGAACAATAAAGCATTAGGTGGCGATGATTTTGAACTCCTACAGGTGAACTACACGCAAAATACGATGATGCTTTCAATCCGCTTCTGTGATTAATAACGCTGTGAAGAGGCGTATTTGTTTAAACTCTTGAATGTAGTTTTTATACATACGCCCTTCACTATTAAAACGCAAGAAAATGATACACGATTTGAATGTAGAGGAAAGATTGTTCACAGCAGACATTGAAGCTCTGATTGCCTATGACAGGGGCTTTAGTGAGGCATGGAAGAACAATACAGAATACAGATTAGAAATAAAACTGCCAGATATTTTTGAAGTTTGTCCTCGAAAATACGCACGAACATTTATGTATTCGAGGCTAATCAATTTTCTGGCAACAAAGAATATCACTTTAAAAGTAATATCTCGTAAACAAAATAATAAGAAATATGAAACAGATAGTTAAAGAAAGACCGTATTACGCCATATCAGGCTTAACGGTCTCAGAAGATGGTCTCACTATTAAGAGACAGTACAAAACAACGCCTGGTTATCCTGATTATCCGAAGAAACTGGCAATTCAGACGGACAAAGATGGATGCTTGTATATAAAGGCAGACGGCAAGAAACATTTCGTAGATGTATTAGTGGCGACATGTTTCTGCTATAAAATCAATGGTGCTAATTCAGTTGAACATATTGATGGGAATCTTGCGAACTGTCATAAAAACAATCTTAGATGGATAGTCAAAGATGATCCAGATGGTTCAAGACCTATTGGAAACGGATATTCTGTAAAGAGAGACGGCACTGTATTGAAAAATGATCAAGCAGTGACAACTTATGATTATACATATGATCCCGACTTAGCATCAGATAGGGCAATTGACGAATTTTTCTACGATGAAAGATCCAAGAAACGTTTCATTGACGTGACTATAGCAACAGCCTACATTCCGATTCCGAAAGATATTTGCAATCCAAAAGTCCTCCATAAGGATCACAACTATAAAAATCAAAACGCTGATAATTTGGAGTGGGTGGATCATTATAGCAAAGAATATCTGGACTATTTGAATGATCGCCAAAAGGATATTGATAAGCGTAATGAAGAACTTGGTAGCAAATCCATCGGACATTAACTGCGAAGGGGATCACACTTACCCCTTTTACCAAAATGAAGTAACTATGACAAGTACAAAGACAAGTTTCCCATTGGTTCATTATGCTCTGAAGTTAATTCCTCAGACTCCACCTCCCCCATACTGCCATAAAGAGCGAATTAAAATGAACTTTTATAACGGCAGCATCGAAATCCCTTCAAAAAAAGCTGGGTATGTAGTTTCTTGTGGCTGTGGTTCTGGAAAAACTACCAATATCAGGCAGTTTATCGTATCACACCAGAAAGAAGGAGTACTATATTGTGTTGACACCAAAGATGAACTCGACAAGATGGAACACAATCTAAAAATAAGGGGAATTAAGGAAGAGGATATATTAAAAATTCACGGAGATATTGACAAGGATGTGATGGCCAGATACCAAAGACAGCCTGATCTTGTAGTTAATGTGCCAATTCTTCTCATTACACATGCTCGGTTGTTTGTGGATATGATTAATCTATTCTTGTTATACCGTCCTGAGACCGCCTTTCAGTGTTTTGACGGGGATTTTGAGAGCCTAATGTCGAGAAAAGATATAAGGAAGTGGATATTTTTGGATGAAACGCCATTAATGTTTCGACCATTCATCCAATTCCGTCATTCACTGCTCGGCTATTTTGAAAGAGGATCTGCCATCAAGAACTATAACAGATACATTAAAGGTACTAAAGAGGATCCATTCAAGAACACTACAAAACTTACGGAATGGAAACGTAATCTGGTATTCAATATAATGCCAAAGTATCTGCCGAAATGGAAGAGTTTAGACAAAGGGAAGGAATTGGAAATAAACTTTTATACCGCTGATTTAATACAGGAATCAATGAATACCCATGTCATTGTTTTCGAAGGAGCTGGCGACATTCTCTTACGAACATCAGGGCTTTTCACTCTTCTTGACATTAAGCAGAAGTATAATACAGATGTGATTTTTGAAGAGATTCCTGACCTCATACTCAATCGGAAAGAGCCGAAGCCGAATCTTGATATTGTATGTAAAAGATTGGCCGACATCATTAATTCATATTCGGGAAAGGTTCTTGTAGTCGTATGGAAGAATATCGGAAAAGAGAAAGATAATGAGCAAAGTGGAGAGTCTGAGTTCCGTGATAGCATGAGAAACCAACTGGTCTCCAGCGGATGTATGCCTGAAAAATTTGAAGTTACATATTATGGGGCATCAAACACAAAATCCACCAATGAGTTCAGAGACTACAGCGGTATGATACTGTTGGGAAATTGGAGTATTGCTAATGACAAGGCAAAACAGATCAACGAAGCTTATATGTCGGCAACAAGTCCAGCCGATCAGAAGCTATGGTATTTTGTTCAGCTCATTTGTCGAACCGCCATTAGAAATCATTCTGGTGGGGAGGTGAGGGTTTGGTACACCTCCGACTATTCCGATAAATTCATTCGCCGTCTTGACACCTACCTGAATAATAACATCCTTACTGACAATGAGAATTTGACAGGGACTTGGATTGATAAAATGTCTGAGCATAAAATACAGAAGAATATTCAGCAGCAGATTATTGAACTAGCCCGGTTTGACCCTGAGATAAGTTCCTCAATCTTGACAGGCAGAACATATATCACAACGTTCAGCCTCGATAAACTGTTTGAATTATTCCCCAAGTCGAAGAAACTTAAACGGGACTATCAACCCTTAGTAACCAATTTGGCAAAGGTCGGAATCTCATTAGTCATCAAATAAGTTAGGTGTGATTTTTTCAATTACAGTATATTATTATATGAGAACACCTAAAATCGCACCTAACAAACATCATTGAATATTCATATTGAGGTTTATCAAGGCACTCAAAAGCCTTGATAAATCCTCACCTCAATATGGCTTAAATCCTCACTTTTCAGAAACTATGGCTTCGCCATGAAAATTGAAAAGTAAACTATAAGCCATCATCCATAATTTGAAGGGAAGTTAATTGATGAACTTCCCTTCGGATGAAGCCATAGTAAACTATGGTTATTTTCAATTGTAGAGATATATTTATTCTGAAGAAGAATATCATATTTCAATGGTTTTCTTCAATATCTCTACAACGAACAATAATTATCTCCTATACTGCTATTGGGAAAAAGACACCAATGAAGTAAGGAGGCATAAAATAAAATGTTATGAATAATAAATTTGAAGGCAGCATCTACAAGAGAACTCTTATAGCAACAGCTGCACAAGGAACACCTGATTATCTCAAAACCTATATTGGCCAGACTGATAACATGAGGGAACGTGATAGTAGCTGGAACAAGGTTAACAATGATAACTATGGAGGCAAAAAGATCACAGAAGCCCGAAAGAAGTATGGTGTAACTCCAGACATATGGCTAACAGAAGAGATAGAAAAAGTATTTGCAGAGACGGAATCTGAACTGAAAGCCAAACTAAATGAAAGAGAAACAGCCAATATCATCAAGTACGATAGCGTCAATAATGGCTTCAATGGCTCCTATGGTAGTGGAATGCAAGGATTAAACCATTCGGATGCCGCTAGAGCTAAAATCTCGGCTCATCATCGTAAAAATCAAACGAATGCAACAAAAGCAAAAATATCCGCATCAACGAAAGGCCATCCCGTAAGTGATGTAACTAAAGCCAAAATCTCTGCTGGAAATAAAGGAAAAAGCAGAACTGAGACCATGAAAGCCGCCCAGTCTGCAAAAATGAAAGGGAAGGAACCAAAAGCAGCCTCAAAAGCCCTAAAAGATTATGTCGCAAAGAATGGACATGGCCCAACTTTTGGTATCAAACAGTCTGAGGAAGCAAAGGTAAATATGAAGTCTGCGCAGCAAAAGCGAGGCATCAAAGTGTTAGCCACCTACCCAGACGGTTCTCAAATGGAATTCAATACTATGCTTGATGCCGCCAAAGCATGTAACATGAATGTCGGTAGTGTAGCCAGTGTCATTAAGACTGGAGGAACTTGCCGTAATGGGATGAAATTTCAGAAGATATAATTTAGATTATATGGAGATAAAGGAGCATATCAGAAACAACTGGTATGCTCACATTTTTCTTTTTGTCTGCTACGTCTATGCTTGTATGGGGTTCTGATAGGGGTGTCATGGATAGGGTGTTATAAGGTGTCAGATTCCGTAACTTATTGATTTCCAGATAAAGAAAGGGGTGCCACATTGATACCCTGTGATACCCCCAATGATACCCTTAAACTTACTAGCTGCTACCCTTTCAGCCCAGCCTCATAACCCCGTACTTTCCTCTTTATCGTTGAGCTAGACATACCTGTCATTTTTGCCAAAGTGTCCCAACCATACTTAGAGATTCCCTTCTCGTCTTTTATATCGTGAAGAGCTTTCAGCTTCTCAACGTTTGTTTTGAGTAATTCAGAATCATGCGCAGAATTCTCTACTGTAACGTCAGATTCTCTATCAACGAGTTCTGCTTCCTGATTTTTCTTACTCTGCTCATTCTGCTCTTTGCCGAATTTGTGCAGGAATCTTTCGATGCAGTAATTGGCTATGAATATCGTGAGATCTACAACTGCTTTTTTCCCTCGTGCATCTGTTGGGCATTCGTAAAGCATATGTAGTACAATGGCGCAGTGAAAAGCAATAGTAGCCACTCTCGTTCGAGCTACCTTTCTGGCTGGGTTGTTTTCTTTGAGTGATAGTTCGTATTGCGCCTTATTCCACTTGTTAAGAGCTGTGCAAACATATCCAAGGTCAATCGTAACTTCATCAACAGCAACATCACCTGCGGCTGAAGTTTTAAAACAGTATTGGTCTGCCCAGAGGTCTATTTGATCTCGCAGACTTTCGAGATCATCACCTTCTGGTAAATGAAGAACACCAGGAGAGCATTCGGCCTCTGGAATACAAGTCCAAGCGATTCGAGATATAGTACCTCCTTCGAGTTCCTTCTTAAACGTATTTGTAATGTCATTGGGTGTGCCAGTTATAGTGTAGTTGAGAAATACAGGGAATATGCCATTTTTACCCTCTTTACCTCTACTATTCCTACACACATCGCCATTCTCGAAGGCTTTGCGCAAGAAATCGAAGTTTAAACCATTGCCTCTGCGCAAGTCATAGGACAATGCTTTTACCTCGCTATTGAACATATACATATGACATCCTTGGTTTGCCGCCAAAATATCTACATATCGAGTCATTGAAGTCCCTATCCCAGTTGTTTGGATTATTGATGGTTGATTATCAGACTCACTACCCATCTTCTCAATAAGAGCCTTACAGCGGTCAATAACTCGTTTAAACAGCGTCTTGAATATCTGCTCAAACTTACCTTTTCCGCTTCCCCAATTACCTTCTACAATTACTTGAAGGTTAGGCGCATGTAGGATTCCATCCGAGTATAACGCTCTTACTTTTGAGAAGCACATACTGCCAAACATGTCGAGAAGATGTAAAAGCATAGGTTCTTCATATCCGAGCGGAACCCCTCGCATAATCACCTCCAAATATATCGGCAAAGATGGCATTTTGAATTTTTCCTTAAATGCTTTTACCCAGGTAACGCGATTTTCCTCTTCATCCAGCTCTTCATCTGCTGTAAGATCTACATCATCAACTGTATCATGTCTGTTAGTTTTGGAACGAGTGGGTTGAAACGTTTGGTCTGCCATTCGTTGCAAAGTGTACAAGTCAGCATCTGCCATTCGGTTGCTCTTGTACTGCGATGCTTCATTTTTGTTTTTAGCAAAAAGCCAAATCATACCAATTCCACCTAGTAGGCCTGTAACACCACCCGTTACTTTGAAGAATTTCTTGATGACTTCTGGATCCTTCTGAGCGACTCGAAGAAGTACCGATAGGATTTTAGACACTCCAATGATAGCACTAGCGGTTAACGCTACTTTCTTACCTGTCTCTATAATTTCTTTTTTCATTATTCTTTGATTTTGTGGGAGAGGTGACAGAACCCTCTCCCTGGGTAATACTATTTGCTGATTGAATTCATACAGTTGATGACACGACAAACCATAACCGCACTAATGTTATATTTGCTGCTGATAATACTAGGCATTACACCATCTTCATACATCTGCTTAATACCGAAAACTTCTTTCTCTGAGAGAACCATAGCCGTACCATCCGTTGAGAAGATGACGTAATTGACATCTGCTTTGGCAACAGGTGTCTTGGGCTTGGGTTTGAAATACTGTACTGCCTTATACGCTGCAATAGTGCATAAAACGCTTACCGAAGAAATGATAAACACTTCCTTCATAGATGTTTGGGGACTACCCTTGATAACATCTGACTGATTCTTAACTTCAATGTTCATTTTCTCAATTTTTGTGAAGATGCTGTCTGTCACCCAGCACCTTCTGATAAATACGATTACTTCATCATCTTGTCGAGGTTTAACATAATTACCTGATCCCTAGTAATATGTTTCTTTTTGTTGGTTGATGCAGTGATAATGGCGGTATAGATCTCATTGCTCATGTTTGCCACCTTATCGCTAATCGTCATCGCTGTAGCCATTTTGTCCTCTGAACTGTTAATCTTCTCAGCACACCACTTGGCAGCAGCCACGCCTCTGTAGATCTTCTGCGCACCTTCAGCACCGAAACGCTCTTTAAAGCTTTCATAGAGAAGAGAGAGCGACTCTGTCAGTGTCTCGTCGAACGTAGGAGCTTCTGCCTCTCCGTAGGTAAGCATCGTGACTTCCTTGGAGGTTAGTTCACGTCCTGTTGTCCAAAAGTAGGAAGCTTTAGGAATCACATGATCGTTCTTAATCTTACCTAAATAAGACTTGACCAGGGGATTATCAGAACGTGCGCCTGCGATAGCCAGTCTGTCCTTGGAGGTTGTGCGCGTCATATCTGCATTGGTGGAAACGTATGCCTTGCCGAAATCCTCTGGGGTGTCATAGTGCTTGTAGACGAAATGGAAGTCAAACGGCGCAACACCAGTCTTAGCATAGAGTGCAAGCGCAATAAGAAGCGCAAACATACGACCATGACCTTCCATCACACAGTAGGCGCCCTCCAGTTTATCAGCAGGCACATCTTCAAGTGTTGCGGGGTCGATGAGCGGAAGTCCCCAATCTGCTGCGATCTTTGCGTCAGTGATGATGGCTGGTGTTGTCATGCCGTTATTCATACATGCCGCCAACATCTTCATGGCTCGTCTCCAGGTTCGACGGTTATCCTTGATATAGTAGATTCGGATGCCGCCCAACTTCAAGAGGTGATACACTCGATCCTCATCAAGTGGCTGACCGTCCCATTTCTCACTAGCCACATTCGTAAGTATAAGCTCGAAAATGTGGTTATTTACAAATTCTCTTACCTGCACCTCACTAATAGGGGCATTCTTCTTGGCTTCAGCTACTGTCTTCACCTCTGCCTCATTCTTTTTCTTTGTTTTCATAATTGTAAACTTATAGCTTATTTATTATTATCTTTTTCATCGACTCCAAGGATTTGCAAGGCCAGTTCCTGATTATAATTATCAATTTGAGCTTTCAGCATCCACATATGAGCCAGTTTCATATTGCGTTTACAGCCAAATCCAGCTGCGTAAAAAGAAGATAATATCGATTCACATTCTGGATGGCCAAGGGAAGCAGCCTCATGAATCCAGCTAAAAGCGACTTTTGCATCCTCGGAGGTCTCTACAGATCGTAAAGCTATAGCCGCGACATCAACTATTGCGTTTATTACTCCATGAGCAGCAGACCACATAAGAAGATGCCAGCCAGTATCGTATTCTCCTTTTACAACCTCTTCGCCCATGTACAGTTTCGAAAGAAAATATACTGCATCTGGTTCGTCGTTTAGGGCTTTGCTCTTTATCAACTCAATAGCAGAGTTAATTCCACCCTTTCTGGTTGCTTTTTCTGCAAGTACCATTAGATTTAGTGATTTTGAACCTACTACGCCGTTCTTACCCTGCTGTACTTTTGCCCCTGCTACAGAAGCCTTAGCCTTTCTTTGTTTTGCAATCATATAGTTATTTATTAAAAGTTTGTATAAGATCTGAATTCAACTCAGGCAACATTTCCAGATGACCAGTAGCAATAGCAAGCCTAATCTTTAGGATTAGGTGCTGAGCCTGTTCGTTACCAGAATTATGTTTCAATGCCTGTTTCATTTCTTTGTTTTTTGTGCAAATTTAAGGGGATTATATAAGGAATGCAAATAAAAAATCCACATAAACCTCTGACAAACAGAGATTTAGCATGCCGTTAGCATATCAATAGCAAAATGTTAGCCTAATGTTAGCTTATAGCTATAAAAACAAAAAAGGAGCATCATAACGATGATGCTCCAGTCTCTCTACAACTATAAGATCAACTCTTACGTGTTACAATGTTCTCAAATACGTTTTTGAAAATGTAATTAATTTCTTTAGCAAAGTCCTTTTTTTGTAAATCACTAATTGTCCTATTCTTTAAAGAACTAAGTTGAGGATGATTATTTTTTTTATCCACAAACAACTTTCTTGCATTTTCCCACATATTTGTTGGTACTGATTGATTAAAAGTGATTATTCCATTTACAAGGCTTCCTGCATATAATACCCTCAAAAAGTAAGAAAGAGCATTCCAGTCTCCCGTCCATATGATAGGCGATAGTTTTCCGTAGCCAAATAGTGCTGTAAAGTTCTGACCACGAGGACAAAACCTTTCAATCTTATTGTATATATCATTCAGTTCTTCTTCAAATATACCTAAAGGAAGTTCAAGCGGCTCTAAATTATTATTGCCATCATATTTTTTTCTTACTTCGTTGTAATAATCAGAATCTCTCATCAGAATTTCGTCCAAAACTTTTCTTTCGAAAATGGTAAGCATATCCTCGTTATCCCAATAAAAGCGAAGGAAGGGTGTAATTTTGTCTGGAAAAGACAATATTAGTCTAATCAATTCTCTATATTTAGTTTCTTTCTCATTCTCATTTGTAATACTTGCATTCTTAACCCCTATTTCCATAAGCTCTGTAAACCAATCTTTAAGCTTGACAAGTTCAGTTTCGTATTCTTTTATACCGATACTTTCAAATGCAACGACCTCCTCCATGTGCTGAATGTATTCTTCTAGTTTTATTTCGCCATTATAGAACTTCAGTTTATCCGTTTCGTAACTCTGGTGTTTGGTCAATAACATCGTCTTTTTTGATAAAAGACTTATGTCTAAATTGTTATTCCTCATCAACTCAACTGCCTCTATTTTATTTTGATTGTATATTAATGACAATAGATCCTCAAAGATTGATGTTGTACAATTCAGTTCCCCTAATAATTTTCTTACTAAGAATTTTGGTAGCATATTAATTCTATCATAAAATTCCTCGTATGTTAGACTTTGAAGCTCATTGATCATATCTGTCTCATACAACTTCTGTCCTAATGAAACAGTAAGCCTATATGATATAATGTATCCAAAAGTCCTTGTAAATGGTAATATGATATTCTCTATGAGTTTTATGTCATGTCTAATATCTTCATCCCCCGAGTCAAAGTGAATACTATCTGGTAATAAACCATCAAAAGAATCATCTGCTACGGCAGATTTATATAAAACATTTTTGTATTCTTCAAATTCAGATAATTCTTTAATATTTGTACTCATAACTATTTCGTTTTAATATTGATGTTGAATTGTCTTTTTGCGGATTCTATTTTTTCTTTCATCTTTTCGGAACCTTGGTATTCTATCAACGAATACATAGGGGACAACGTTAGTACACTCCTTATCATAATATACGATATGATGGTATGAATCCACATAATACTCATTGGTATATGTGTCAGAAGCTTCCTTCAGCCCCATTGCCTGCAGTTCATCACGTTTCTTCAAATTCTCTTCCGTGTGAATAGTTGTTATAGTTACTTTCTTCCACCATGGAGTTTTCTTTCCTTCTATAGGTTCAATGCGAATATCTTGTATATACCTCCTGATAACGGTTCGCATAGTAATTGGATCAGTACCTGCCTTTAAGGAATCAAACTGTCCTCTGAGAGAATCAAACATTTCATCGAATGTTATAGAATTCTCTATCTGGTCTCTGAGGAACTGTATTTGTCCCTGATATGTGCGTATTTTCTTGTTTTCCTCTTGTATCGTATTGTTCTGCTTCTTTGTAAGTTCATCATATCTTTCCTCCGATATGGTAGCATTTACATAGAAATCTTCATCCAATCTCTCCCTACGCTTTATCATATTGGTGATAATCGATTCGGAATGGGCTATCTTGGACTCGATGACCTTTATTTCTTTCTCGTTCCGTTGTTGCATGTCCTTAGTCTTGACAGCATTATCACTTTCCATTTCTACGAGGGCAACGTACCACGCCAGAGATTCTATAAGGCTAGCACGGATGCTTGGGCTATGTTCCATACCTTTTTCGACTGCATTATGCCTGATCCTACAAGTATAAGAGGCATCCAATTTGTTAACGCTATAACTTGCTCCACATTTGCAATGAATAAGTGGAGTCAATAGATATATCGTTTTAGATTTGACGATATGCCTGTTCTCTTTACGTCTCTTTTCGCACAAACTCCAGGTTTCGTCATCAATAATCTGCGGGTAACAGTTACGATTGAAGATATGATTATCACCGCGAACTAGAGTCGTCTGGCCACCTCTGTAACGAGGATTTTTCAGTATGTGGAAGATTTCTGCTTTTGCACTAGTCAAGGATAATTGTACCTTCTCCCCCTTCCTAGATGTGTTGTATAAGTAGCCTCTTGAAAGCAATTCTTTTGCAAGTTCAGTCATACTGTACTCGCCAGTGATGTACATATTGAATACCAGCCTGACGAACTTAGCTCCCTCTGGGTCTATCTCCCAGAAACCTTCGGCGTTGACTCTATAGCCTCTGGTGATTTTACCTCCCTCATAACGGCCTTTCTTATAACCTTCCTCCTTGGCTCTCTTGAAACGAGCCATCTTATTTCGCATTTCGGTTTCTGCCAACTGAGCGTATAAGGTGAAAATTGTCTCTGCTCCCTCATCAATACTGCCATCTTTGTTAAGTAGATGGATGTATGGCTCCTTTATGACTAACTGGATCTTATGGTCAATCAGATATTCGAGAATGCTAAAGAGAATCTTCTTGCGTCTTGCAATACGGCTAATCTCCCATGCAAATACACAATCGTACTCACCAGTCTCAATCAATTCTTTCATTTTATTAAGACCAGCGCGTTCCTCTTCACTGAGTTTTATACCAGATTCTTTTTCAGCTATGGGGGTTATATCGTTTTCTGGATAGCCTGACTTTTTAGCAAGATCGTGTAGTTCCTGCATCTGGGCATCATAAGACTGCTGCTCAGTTGAAACACGAACCATTAGAATACATTTCTTCATTCTATCAAGGATTTTGTGGCAAAGATAGAAAAAAGAAATGAGAATTACAAGATTTTAAGAGAATTTAACCCACACCATATTCGTTGTTTTAACACACTTGTGAGATGGTGTGATGCGGACTACGGAACGGCCGTTGGGAGATCAGACTGACATCTCGTCCTAACTTTCCTGCGACAGAGTGTATCTGCGTTGTCTCCAAGCTCTCCGCTAAGGACAAGGGAGGTAGGATACTGGGCAGTCGTTTGGCCATCATCGACTTTCCACTTCCAGGTGGTCCGATCATAATGAGGTTATGACCACCAGCCGCCGCCACCTCCAAGGCACGCTTCACGTTCTCCTGTCCCCGCACATCAGCGAAGTCAAGGTCATAATGACTCTGATGCTCGTAGAACTCCCGTCGGGTATCAATGACGGTAGGTTCAAACAACTGCTGTCCATTGAAGAAGTTAATCACATCCAGCAGACTCTCCATGCCATAAACCGAAATATTGTTCACAACAGCCGCCTCACAGATATTCTGTTTAGGGACGATGAGTCCTTTGAAATGCTCTGCTCGTGCACGAATTGCAATAGGCAGGGCACCGCGAATGGGTTGCAGACATCCGTCAAGCCCTAACTCTCCCACCAGCATATACTCCTGCAGATGACTGCTTTCCACCTTGTTATTGGCAGCAAGGATGGCGATGGCTAAAGGCAGATCGTAGCTGCTCCCCTCCTTCCTGAGATCAGCGGGAGCCATATTCACGGTGATATCGGCTACGGGGAATTTAAAACCAGTGTTCTGGCATGCGGCGGCAATGCGGTCGCGGCTCTCTTTTACAGCACTGTCGGGAAGTCCTGTCAGATGATAGAGCACACCTCTTGTCATACTGACCTCCACGGTAACGGTGGTCACGTCTAATCCATTAACAGCCGCACAGAATGTTTTTACCAGCATATTAGATTTTGATTAATAAATGGGGTTAGGTTAACAGCGGGCAGGTTATTTCAAGAGTTTTTCCAGTCGTTCCCGCATATCGTTGGGATTCAGTCCTCGTGCGATGATTCTCCCGCTGGTGTCTATGATCATATTGTCGGGTACCGACATCATTCCCAGCTTTGTAAGCAGTGGACTCTCCAGCATCTGCTCGTCGCAGATCGTTGACCATCCCACGGAGTCGTGTTTGAGGTAGTTGCGGCAATCGCGCTTGCTGGCATCGATACAGATTCCCACTACCCCAAGTTTACTACCGTTCTCCTCGCGTAGCGATCTCAAGCGACGCTGAATATCCTGACTCTCGTAGTTCCAGGTTGACCACACATGGATGACCGACACCTTACCACGCAGATCAGCATTCGTCACTGTCCGTCCATTGATATCCACCGCTGAGAAAGAAGGCATCGGTGCGTTCACCTGTGCAGTCTTCAGAACAGATACATCTTTCATCAATCGGTTCAGCTCTCCGTTTTTGGGTTGCGCTTTCACTAACGTCTCCAGCAACTCGGACGCTTTCGTCAGATCGGGATTGACACCCTGCATGAAATACCGTTTTAAAAGAAAGACGCCTACGGGTGATTCCGCATTATCCCGAATGAACAACGATGCCTTGGTGACAGTCTCAGGTGGTGAGGCATTCACCACGGCCTGACGGAAGCGGGTCATCAGCTCGTTGGCAGCCGTCCCCTCCACCGACATCTCTTTCAAGTGGGTGACATCACCCTTGACATGAGCCGTCTTACCCGACTCGGCAAAGATGGGCTGCTCAGAGAAATTGGGGAACACCAGCATCAGTGTACCTGAATGCTCACAAGGGATCTGATAGCTGAAACGTCCGCCATCAGTATGGATGGTATCGACACCGTTGACGAGTCCGTCGGTGCTATATACATAGAACTCACCCCGGTTCAGGTTGAGGAAGCGGCCTTCGATCTTAAACTGACCGCTAGGTGCTCCACACGAAACCAGAGCCAGGGTGAGCAGGATATAGCAGTATCGCTTCATTGAATGGAATGCGATTATTTGCTGACGTTAAGAAGCTCCAGGTCGTTGGCAGCATAAGTTGCCAGACTCGGATCGAGGTTCAGGGCCTCTTTCAGGAAGTTAGAAGCAATGTTTGTCCTTCCCTGACGGGCTGCGGTGAGAGCCTGCAGGTAGCTGGTCATTGCGTCCTTGTTCTTCACACCCTGAAGGATTACCTCTGCGGTAGCGTAGTTCTTGTTCAGGAGCTCTGCCAGACCGGCGAGGTTGCTCTCAGCGTTTGCCAGATTCTTGGCGGCCTCAGCATAGTTACCCTTGGCGATGTTCAAAGCACCCAGCACATTGTTCAGTCCATTGGCATTGGTAGCCTTGGCGATATAGGTCTCGGCACTTGCCACATTACCCTCCTGCAGAGCCATCATACCCAAGTTGGCGTTGGCCTCGGGAGCATTGCCCAGCACGTTGAACACCTTATTAATATAATCCTTAGCGGTATCGTTGTTACCTTTGTTGAATTCCAGTGCTGCGATGTTGTTCAGAGCACGGTAGTCGGCGGGATACAACTTGGCTGCCGTCTTGTAGATAGCCTCCTGCTTGTCAGCATCGTTGGTCAGGGTGGCAGCATAGAGAAGTTCGTCAACACTGAGCTGTGCGGGGTCAGCCACATACTGCTCCTGAATCTGCTCATCACTGCGACCGATGGTCTCATAGTTGATGATCATGCGAGAGCGGCGGAGTTCTGGCAGAATACCGTCAGCCAGTTCACGATAACCAGCAGACATATTACGGATCTGCTGCTCACGCTCCTGGGGATCCTTGTACATAGAGAGCACGCGCAAGATCACGTCCTTGTCCTGGATGTTGCTGGCCTGTACCAACTGCTGGAAACCGTCCCAGTCCTCAGCGGTATATTTGGCATTGATATCCGTATTCACCTTTGTCTTCTTCAGCTGCTCCTTCACATACTGCTCAGCCGTATTCTGACGCTTGCTGGCCAGTTTGTCGTTGAAGTCGTATGCACCCTCAGGAGAAGCGAATCCCAATACGTCGATATCTTTGATCGCCAGGGTCTCACGTTCGCGGTTGATCTTCTTCAGCATCTCCACGAATTCCGTGATGGAGTTGGTCTTCAGCTCACTCTTGCGCAGGTTAGCCTGGTTCACCAAGAACTTGATCTGTGCCTCCTGCTTGTGGGCGTTGATACGCTGGAAGGTATCGGGAGCGATGCAGGCACCTGTTGAGGTGAGCAGGTTGCGATACAGTTCGGAAGTGGCGATGACACCCTCTGCCACCTTCACGGCGGGAACGCTCACGCTCTTCTTTCCAACTTTTGCATCGAATGTCAGGTAGAGGTCACTCTTCTGCATGGGAGAAGTATAGGTGAAGCTGTTCTTCATCGTGTAGTTTCCACCCACCTTGTAAGAGATCGTCTGGTCGTTGCCCTGTACTTTCTCTCCCTGGAAGGTGGCACCCTGTCCCTGAATCACGTCACCGTTACTGCAACGGATCTCAGGAATGACGGTAACGACAGCCTTCTTCTTCAGGTACTTCTCAGGGAACTTGCCGTTGATGGTGACGGGCACCTTGCCAGCCTCTGTCTCCATCGGATTCGGCACTACGTTGAAATTGTCGGCAGAAAGGGCACCAAGCTTCGAGGAGCAAGATGTCATCAGGATCATGCCGACTGCTGAAATAAATAAAATAAGATTTTTGCGCATAATAAAAAAAGATTTAAAGGTGCCGCGAGCGGGACTCGAACCCGCACAGCCATCACTGGCCAAGGGATTTTAAGTCCCTCGTGTCTACCAATTCCACC
>OCTX012284813.1_pt1 | contig 26832 bp, 25 predicted proteins | sample 1539691 | NCBI WGS metagenome assembly OCTX01 (sample SAMN02144231, study PRJEB22623) | gut metagenome | biome: sheep rumen | host: Ovis aries | place: New Zealand
CGTCACGCTTTGAAGTTAAGTTGAACCGCCGTATGCCGAACGGCACGTACGGTGGTGTGAGAGGGGGATTAAATTCCCCCTACTCGATTGCAAGAATAATACTTAGGTGATGTAGCCGCCGTTTACACCGAGTACCTGCCCGGTGATAAAAGAAGATGTGTCTTCAGCAAGGTAAAAGATGGCATCGGCGACTTCTTCCGGAGTGCCGATACGGCAAAGCGGGGTCTCATCACAGAGAGCTTCCCGGGTCTCATCGTCCAGTACAGCGTTCATCTCAGTATCGATGACACCGGGAGCAACACAGTTCACACGGATATTAGACGGACCGACTTCCTGGGCCAGTGCTTTTGTAAAACCGATAATGGCGGCCTTCGATGTGGAGTAGCAGACTTCACAGGATGCGCCGCAGACGCCCCACATAGAGGATACAGTTACGATACTGCCGCTGTGACGGGAGATCATGGACGGAAGGACGGTATGAGTGAGATTATAAAGACCGCCTATATTCGTATCCATGATGCGGTTCCACTCGGCTGGAGCCGTATTCGTGAATAATTCGATCTTTGATACTCCGGCGTTACTTATCAGGACATCGACCGGACCGAAAGTATCTACGGCTTCTTTTACCGCGGATTCAACAGCATCGAGATCCCGAACATCAACTTTGTAAGCGAGTACGTCATATGTGATCTCATGGATCTTTTGCCTTGTATATTCGGCAGAATCGTCATCGGAACGGTAAAAGAAGGTCACCTTATATCCGGCCTTGGCAAAGCGGTAAGCGGTTGCCGCACCGATTCCTCTGGAACCACCTGTTATCAGACAGTGTTTCCGTTCGCTCATGAGAACACCCCCTTTATTTATCTGTTTTAATCGTATCGAACAAATGGCTGCATGACAAGAACATTCGGGCAAAAGGTTGCGCATTTTTGAATTCATGGTATCATTTTTTTAGCGCTTTTATGGAAGGATATACATATGGCAAAGTTTTTAGAAAATGACAATGAGTCGCCGGAAGTCGATCTTAAGAATCTGACGGTCAAACTTGCCGGAATGGGACTCGATGAAGAAATCGAAGAAGTCATCCCCGGGAAAAAAGATTCGAAGGATTATAAGACAGCGGATGATGCAGATGATAGCAGCAAAGATTCGGATGAGTCTGATAAGGAAGAACCCGTAGAGGAGAAGTCTTCCGAGGAAGAGATCGAAGAATCGGAAGAAGTGAGTGAGTTTTATGAAAAGCGTGCAGCAGAACGTGATCTGACGCTCGAAAAGGTTGAAGAACTCGCAGAAGAAATGGAATCTTCCGAAGGAAAGAAGCAAAAGGGCAGCACCCGGGACAATGCCGATTCGAAATCCGAGAAGAAGCAGACCGAAAAGAATACATCGAAAAAAACGAAGCAGAAAAAGCTTGATGGCGTTGCTATTATCGGTATCGTTCTCGCGATAGCAGCACTGATCGGTGGTGGTATCTGGCTGTACCGTGCTTCTAACCAGGAACCGAATCTGAAGATCACTTTGAATATGTTCTTCAAGCAATACCGTGGATCTAAGATCTATGAGAGTATTTTCCAAATGGGGTTTGACTGCCCGGAACCGTCGTACCGTGATGAAGAAGTGATTTCTTCTCTGGCTTCTTCCGGAAGTAGTGCTGAACCGGCTTCCACAACAGCTGTATCGACATCAAAGTACCGTTATTTCGATTTTGTCGTCTCGGGACGTGTCCGTGAGGGAATTCAGGAGCCTGTCTTTGTTTCCGGGTGTGAATGCAAAGATAACAATTACCTGAAAAATATGCGTTTCTTCGCACCGATGAAGGATGAATCCGATCTTCAGGTTTACTATGTAGTTTATTCGGCGTTCCTTCAGGCTTTCTATACGGATGTCAGAAGTGAGGACTGCCTGGAAAAAGTAAAAAATGCGTACAATCAGTCGATCGCATCCACCGAGACTGCTGTCATGGTAAAAGACGGTGATCTCGCATATTCCGTAACCAAGGCGCAGATCGACGGATCGCAGTATTTTGTTATGGATATCGTTCCGGTAAAAGAAGCGGATAAATTCGTATTCGCTACGAAGATGTATCAGGAACCGAACCTGCGTATGACAGAGCGTTCTTTCCGTGCTCTTTATTATTCGACTCCGCTTTATGCAGATGTTTTGCTGCAGTTTGGTTTCCAGTTCAGAGGAGTTCATTATGCAGGCGAGCCTTATCAGGAAACTGCTGCTCAGGCTTCTGCAGATGCTGCTACAGTTACACCGACGCCTGTTCCGACACCGATTCCATCCAGCTCGAATACGAAGTATCGTTTCTTCGATAATGCGAGCATCGGTTCGATCAGCCAGGATTGGCCGGTCGTTACCGTCAGTATTGTCGGATGTGAGAATAAAGGCGACCATTTTATGCGCTGGGTCCGTTTCTATGCTCCACTGGAAATGGAGAATGATGCTGAGATCGATGTCTATGCAATCATTTACGGTGCGTTCCTGCAGTCCCTTTATTCCGGCACTGACAGCGATACCTGCTTGAAAAAAGTCCAGAACACATTCCTTGACTTCTACAATTCGGAAGATAAGACTCCGAAGATGGTAAAAGATGGACATCTTGCATATTCTGTAAGAATTGAGGAAATCGACGGACAGAGATCCTTTGTGATGGATGTTGTTCCGGTTGAAGAAGCGGATACATTTAATTTCGCATCTCCTTACAGCAACTGATCATACGAAAGAATTAGAAATGAAAACTGCCACTGCGAAATGCGGTGGCAGTTTTTTGCGTAGAAAAAAGGACTGTCGTGTTGACAGTCCTTCTGGCAGGGGAGACACGATTCGAACATGCAACCAGCGGTTTTGGAGACCGCTGCTCTACCATTGAGCCACTCCCCTATGAATATAGGCGATGTTGTTTCATAAACAACATGCATTAGTTTACTCAAGTGTTTGCATGATGTCAAGTAGAATGTTATGATTTTATAGAATAGGAATAAAGTGGCAAAAGAGGTGTTTTTACATGATTTTTACGGTTATCGGAACCGGTAATATGGGCAGAGCTCTTGTAGGCGGATTTATTAAAAATGGTATTCTTACACCCAAAGATGTCCGTCTTTGTGATATCGATGAGAAAAAGGTGACGGAATTAGCTTCCGAGACCGGCTGTCAGGCCTATACTGACGCTTCCAAAGCGGTTCAGGATGCGGATTATATTCTCCTTGCGGTAAAGCCGCAGGTCTTTGATCAGACTGTCCGTTCGTTGTCTTCCAATATCAAAAGCGGCGCCGTGGTGATCTCCATTGCTGCTTCTGTAACTCTTGATCGAATCGAAAATCTTCTGAATGATGGATCTTCTATTGTCCGGGTTATGCCGAATACTCCGGCACTTGTCGGTGCTAGCGTCTGTGCGGTATGCACCCGCAATGTTGAAAAAGAAAAGAGTGATTTTGTCGAAAAACTTCTTTCTACATGCGGCATCGTTGTTCCCTGTGATGAGAAGACACTGGATGCGATCGGATGCGTTTCCGGAACCGGTCCGGCATATGTCATGCTCTTCATCGAAGCTATGGCTGATGCTGCCGTTAAACTCGGCATTCCGAGAAAGACTGCGCTTGATATCGCTGCTATGACCGTATATGGATCCGGAAAACTCATGGTCGAGACGGGAACACATCCTGCGATCCTTAAAGATCAGGTTTGTTCTCCGGGCGGAACGACGATCGAAGGTGTCCTTGCACTGGAAAAGGGCGGACTTCGTGCTGCAGTTGAGGATGCTGTTATTGCCGCTGATCTTAAGACGAAAGCTCTTGCTGGAGGAAAATGATTCGTGGCGGACATGATTGCTGTCGATATTTATACTGATGGCGCCTGCTCCGGTAATCCCGGACCCGGCGGCTGGGGAGCAATACTCATTTGCCGCGGAGTTGAAAAGGAGATTTCCGGCGGTGAGTCTCTTACTACGAATAACCGTATGGAGCTTATTGCCGCGATCTCTGCATTGAAGTGTCTTAATCGCCCTTGTAAAGTCAGCCTTTACAGTGACAGTGCGTATCTGATCAATGGATTTACGCAGGGATGGCTTGTGTCTTGGAAACGTAACGGGTGGAAAAACAGTTCGAAACAAACCGTAAGTAATATGGATTTGTGGCAGGAACTGGACAGGCTGTCCGGTGTCCATGACATCACATGGATCAAAGTAAAAGGCCACGCTGATAATGAATATAACAACCGCTGTGACAAACTGGCGGTCGCACAATCGAAAAAGTATGGGGAGAATGGTAATGGTTAAGCCAAAGGGGAATATTGCAGCCCTTGATGAGCAGCTGAATGAGAAGACGGTGGAAAGAAAGATCGCTTTCGAAGGCCGTGTCTTTCAGGTAGAGGTCAAGAAGGTTGAGTTATTTGATGGGTCGATCTCCAATAGAGAAGTCGTGCTTCATAACGGTGGAGCAACGATCGTTGCTCTTGATGATGACATGAATGTCTATCTTGTCCGCCAGTTCCGGTCTCCATATGAAAAAGTACTCCTTGAACTTCCTGCCGGAAAACTTGAAAAGGGGGAAGATCCGCGCGCATGTGCGATCCGGGAACTCAAAGAAGAGACCGGTATGGAAGCTTCTTCTGTAGTCAGTCTCGGGGAGATGTATGCGACTCCCGGATACTGCTCGGAGATCATTCATCTTTATCTGGCACAGGGTCTTACTCATGGAGAAGGAAACCCGGATGATGGTGAATTCCTTCAGACGGTAAAGATGCCATTAGAGCAGGCTGTCAAAATGGTCGAGACAAATGAGATCTCAGATGCCAAGACCATGGTCGCTCTTCTGAAAACTGCTCGAAGGGTCGGTGTCTGATGACTGGTAAGAATGAAAAAAGACATGATATTACCGGCGTTCTGCTCTTTGCTGTAGCAGTTCTTCTTGGCCTGTCATATTATCTGCCTCTTTCGGTTACAGGCGCACTCGGAAGGATCTTTCGTGGAGCAGGTACCGGTCTGATCGGCTTTGCTGCCTATTTTATTCCGGTGATCCTTTTATATGCATCTATCGACTATTTTCTAGAGCGCCGTCCGAATGTCACGCCTATCCGTGTTCGCTCTGTTCTTATCCTGCTTTTATGTGTTTCTTCGATTTTGGCGGTCTGCACTGTCAGCCCTGTTTACATAAAAGCATACTGCGCTGAGCCACCGGCCGGTGATGTTAAGGTAACAAAGGTTTTCTCCCTTCTTTGGAAGATCGGAAATGACCCTAAAGTACTGGGTGCACCGGAAGGTGATATTGTTCTCTCCGGCGGTATTATCGGCGGTTCGATCGCTCTTGCTCTTCGTGAGATCGCTGCCAAAGCGGGCGCCCTGATCATTCTTTTTGCATTTACGCTTTCACAGATCGTCTTGATTTTTAATATCAGCCTTTCGGATACTGCCGCAAAGACTGCAAAAGTGATCCGCACGACCGGTCAGAAGGCGACAGAAGTACTTCGTACGGACAAGGCAATGCGCGAAAGAGAGCGCGCTGCCAGACTTCAGGCGCAGAGAAACCAGCAGATCAATGGCGCGATCCAGTCATATATTAAGAATCCGGCAGTTTCTCCTTTTGAAGAAGTTCCCGGACCTCAGGGATTTATCGATCTTGAGGGCACTCCTGTAAAAATGAATCAGGAGACCTGGGCGGAAAGAGAGAAGGTATTTGACTTCGATCTGACCAATGATACTGATCCGGCCCCGGAAGCTCAGCGTGTGGAAGTTCCACCGGAGCCGCGTGTGGATTTCGGCTTCAGTAATCCGAAGCCTAAGACTCCGAAGAAGGAATATGACCCTACCGGCGGTTTTGAATATCTCCCGCCGCTTGAAAACGATACTCCTCGTCCGGGTTCTGTCCTTCCGGCACCTACAGTAAGCCCGAATCAGGATTATGTCGAGTACCGTCATCATGAAGAGGGCGGAACGAAGATTCGCGTCCCTGATCTCGAAGGTATGGAGCATGTTCCGGCTCCGGCACCTGTTCCTTCTGAGGTTATTCCTCCGGATATGCCTCCTGTGGCGCGTCCTTCTGTACAGAATGATGCTCCTTTCGATGTGCAGCAGGTCGAGACTCCGGCTGAACCGATCCCTGTGGTATCCCAAGTCGAGAGTAACAGAGAGATCGTTGAACCTTCTGGAAATACCCAGTCTTCTGCAAAAGCACCTGTTGCTGCAGCAGCTGCTGCACGACGTGCAAACCGTAAATTTGCGAAGGCGCCGACAAATCTTCTTTCGCATGATAAGCCGCAGGCTGCCAGAAATGTCATCGATGGCCAGGATGCAGAGGGCATGAAGCTAGTTGCGGCGCTCAGAAGTTTCGGAATTGAAACGAAACTCGGTGAAGTAACTCGCGGCCCGGCGATCACACGCTTTGAAGTTGTTCCGGCTCCGGGTATCAAGGTCAGCCGTATTACGAATCTGTCTGATGATATCGCACTGGCGCTGGCGGCACAGAGTATCCGTATTGAAGCACCGATCCCCGGCAAGTCTGCTGTAGGTATCGAGGTCCCGAACAAGAAGATCGAAGCGGTTCACTTAGGTAATCTTCTGGATTCTCCTGCGTTTAAAAAGGAAGATTCTCCGCTGGTCGTCGCGCTTGGAAAAGATATTCCAGGTAGCCCGATCCTCTGTGACCTGGCGAAGATGCCGCATCTTTTGATCGCAGGATCTACGGGTTCAGGTAAGTCCGTATGTATCAACTCGATCCTGATCAGTATCCTCTGTCATGCTACTCCGGCGCAGGTCCGTATGATCATGGTTGACCCGAAGGTAGTTGAACTTGCTGTATATAACGGTATTCCTCACTTACTCTGTCCTGTTGTTACAGATGCGAAAAAGGCTGCCAATGCTCTGAATTGGGCTGTCCGTGAGATGACTGACCGTTATGCCAAGTTTGCAGAGGCCGCTGTCCGGGATTTTAAGGGATATAACGAGTATCAGCGTATGAACGGGGAGACCGAGCTTCCTTTGATCCTGGTCGTTATCGATGAGCTTGCCGACCTGATGCAGGTGGCATCGAAAGAAGTGGAAGAGTCGATCTCGAGACTTACTGCGATGGCACGTGCGGCCGGTATCCATCTTCTGATCGCGACACAGCGTCCGTCTGTCGATGTTATCACCGGTGTTATTAAGGCCAACATTCCGTCACGCATCGCATTTGCTGTTTCCAGTCAGGTCGACAGCCGTACGATCCTCGATATGGTTGGTGCAGAAAAGCTCTTAGGAAAAGGTGATATGCTCTATTATCCTCAGAGTGCAGCGAAACCGGTGCGTGGTCAGGGTGCTTTTGTATCGGATAAGGAAGTTGAAGAAATCATTGGTTATATAAAAGCGAATAATGCGGTACAATATGATGAGGAAACGGCAGAGGCGATCGTTAATGCGACGAAGTCCGGCTCGCCCGCATCTTCCGGCGGTGCCGATAATGACGGCGAAGACGAGCTTTTCAACGATGCTGTGGATGTTGTTCTTCAGGCCGGATATGCTTCCGTTTCCATCCTTCAAAGAAGACTGAACCTCGGTTATCCGAGAGCTTCCCGACTTATCGACCGCATGGCGGATAAGGGATATATCGGTCCGTTCGAGGGCAGTAAACCTAGAAAAATATTGATCGATCCGGCTCAGTGGCTGGAGATCAAAGCAAAGAAAGGATAATATATGAGCGCTACGATTATTTCAGGAAAAGAACTCTCCGGCTTGATCCGTGAGAAGATCTCTAAGGAAACGGAGGAACTTTCCGCACAGTTCGGCAAACGCCCCGGCCTTGCCGTTATCCAGGTCGGCGAGAATCCGGCTTCCACGATTTATGTAAATAATAAGAAGAAGGCCTGCGAGCAGGTAGGCTTCCAGTCTTTTGGATATTCTCTTCCTGAGTCCGCTTCGGAAAAAGAACTCCTCGATCTGATCGACCAGCTGAATAAGGATGACCGTGTTCACGGTATTCTCTGCCAGCTCCCGCTCCCTAAGCATATGGACGAGTTTTCCGTGATCTGTGCCATCGCTCCTGAGAAGGACGTTGACGGTTTCCATCCGGTAAATAAGGGACTTCTTTCCATTGGCCGTGACTGCCTGGTTTCCTGCACTCCGAAGGGCTGCATCGAGCTTCTGAAATATGCAAATGTCGATATTTGCGGTAAGAATTGTGTGGTTATCGGCAGAAGTAACATCGTCGGAAAGCCGGTTGCTTCCCTGATGCTCCATGAGAATGCGACAGTGACTGTTGTTCATTCCAGAACGAAGAATATCAAGGACATCTGCAAACAGGCGGATATCCTGATCGTTGCGATCGGTAAGCAGGGCTTCGTTACCAGAGATTTCGTCAAAGAAGGTGCCGTGATCATTGATGTCGGTATTAACAGATGTGAAGACGGTAAAGTCAGAGGCGATGTTGATTTTGATGATGTTGTTGATATTGCTTCGGCGATCACTCCTGTTCCGGGCGGTGTCGGACCGATGACGATCACCATGCTGCTTCAGAATACTCTCGAAGCTTTCACACGGATCGAGAAAGGACGTAAATAATATGAGTATTAAATCTGCGGAGATCATTTGTGTAGGTACTGAATTACTGATGGGGCAGACCCTGAATACGAATTCCCGCTTTTTAGCCCGTGAACTCGCATCTCTTGGTATTCCTTCCTATCGTCAGATCGTTGTCGGCGACAATTATGACCGTCTTTATGAGCAGATCAAAGAGAGCGCCGGCCGTTCTGATCTTGTAATTCTCACCGGCGGCCTCGGTCCTACGACGGATGATATCACTATGGGCGTTGCCGCTGATGTTGCCGGAAAAGAACTCGTATTTGATGAAGAGAGTTTCAATAACATCACTGAGTATTTCCGCCGTCTGTTCCGCAATATGCCGAAGAATAACAGAAAACAGGCGATGCTTCCGGAAGGTGCTACGATCCTGAAGAATAATAACGGTACAGCTCCGGGTGCGATGTTTGAGTATTCCTGCCCGACAACGGAAGATCCGGACCGTGTAGTTCATTTTGTACTGCTTCCGGGACCTCCGTCGGAAATGTCTCTGATGTTTACCAATGAGGCCCGTCCGATCCTCGAGAAGATGAGCGATTCTAAGTTCATTACCAAGTTCGTGCACCTTTTCGGTATCGGAGAATCTGCTGCTGCAGAACGTATCTCTGATCTTATCGATGCGCAGACGAATCCTACGATCGCTCCTTATGCTTCCGAAGGTGAGTGCATGTTCCGTGTGACACAGCGTGTGGATAACGGAGAAGAAGAGAAGGATCTTATCACTCCGATCCTTGATGTGATGAAGGAACGCTTCGGACAGTGTATCTATGAGATCGGTGATCGTCCGCTCAAGCAGGTAGCATACGATCTTCTTCTTGAAAAGAACAAGACAGTCTGCTTTGCCGAGAGCTGTACAGCTGGCATGGTTTCTTCCGAATTTGTTGATATCCCGGGTGCTTCCCAGGTATTTATGGGATCGGTTGTCTCTTATGGTAATAAGGTAAAGACAAATCTTCTCGGTGTTTCGGATGATGTTCTTGAAAACCTCGGTGCCGTCAGCCGCGAATGCGCACAGGAGATGGCGGAGGGTGCCAGAAAGCTTCTTGGTACGGATATTGCGGTATCTATTACCGGTATTGCCGGCCCGACAGGCGAAAGTGCGGCAAAGCCGGTTGGCCTCGTTTATCTTGCAATAGCAGATGAAAAAGGCACGGATGTGATCGAAGTTCATCTTAGTGGTAACAGAAGCCGTGTCCGTCATGTCGCGGTATTACATGCATTTAATCTGATTAGAATGAGACTTTCATGAGTAGTTCCGAGTTAAAGCGCCGAACAGATCAAAAACCGGCAGCTAAGGCTGCTAAAAGTATTACGTTCTCAACGATCATCATGATCATAGGCCTGATCCTTTCCAAGGGATCCGGCTTTTTGAGGACCGTAATTCTTTCTCATAAGTTTGAAGAAACATATAGAGAAGCATTTACAGCCGCCTTTTTGATCCCGGACTTCGTCTTTGCACTTCTTGTCGGCGGTTCGATCCAGTCCGCGATCACTCCGACTCTTTCTAAAGCAATCGAGCAGAAGACTCAGAAAAAGGCCTGGAAAGGTGTAAGCGTCTTTATCACCTTGATGAGTCTGTTCGTTCTCACATTTGTCGTTGTTTGTGAGATCCTTTCGAATGTTCTTTATCGTGTTTTCAATCAGGGAAACGGGGAAGAGGTCATCCGATTGGCCGGAAATATGGCTCGTACGCTTTATCCCCAGATCTTCTTTATGATGCTCGCGGCACTCTGTATCGGTGTACTCAATGCATATAAGAAGTTTGGTTCGACGGCATTCGGACCGGTCATCTATAACATCTGTGTTCTTCTTGCGATCGGTCTTTTAGGCGGATCGAACGAAGAGGCACTTTATCTGACAGGTGTCGGTGTCATGGCCGCAGCTATGATCTACTTTATCTTCCAGCTGTTCATGGGGAGAAGGGAAATGGTCCATTTCCGTCCATCACTGGATACGACCAATCCGGAATTCAGAAGATTGTTTAAACTTGCGATCCCGATTTTGATCTCGGCTTCCATCGTTCAGGTCAATATCCTGATCCTGAATTCTTTTGCATCCAGATTCGGTGATGGTCCTTTCTACGCATTAAGTAATGCCTCGATGCTCTGGCAGCTTCCTTACGGTATTTTTGCCGTAGGTATCGGAAATGTTATGCTTCCGTCTCTTGCATCGCACTATGCAAATAAGGATTATAAAGAATCCAGTAAACTTCTTTCGACCAGTATTAAGAATGCCCTGTTCCTGACGATCCCTTGCGCAGGTATTTTCCTTATTATGCCTGTTGACCTGGTAAAGACGCTCCTTCAGTGGTCTCCGAATTTTACGGATAAGAATGCGAATATGGCGGCTCTTTTCCTAACAGGATACTGTGCGTCGATCGTTCTTCAGTCAGTGATCTTTATCATGAATCAGGCATTTTATGCTATCGGACAGACAAGATTCCCGCTATTTGCCGGTATCGTCTCCATGGTAGTGAATTTTTCACTGTGCTTCATCCTTATCAACCTGGGATGCGGTGCGATGTGCCTGACGATCTCGTATTCCATCTCCTGCCTCGTCCGTATGATACTTTTAACTGTTGTTTACAGTAAGATGAATAAGAAACTGGCACCAAGAAGAATGAGGGCATTCCTGATCAAGTCCGTGATCTGTTTTGCCTTCCTTATTCTCGGCCTTTATCTTGTCAGCCTTGTTCCGTACCATCCGACAAGAAAGATCATGCAGATCGCCTGGTTCGGCGGCCGCTGCCTCTTCGGCTTTGTGATCTACTTCGGAATGGCATTCGCACTTCGGATGGAGGAGCTTCAGACTGCATATAACCGATATATCCGCCGTTTCTTCAAGAAAAAGCAGGTGGCAAACGGTTAAAATCGTCCTAAAAAGACGAAATGAACACCTTTTGACAGATTTTGTCGAAAAAATGTTCTGAAAAACTATTGACGTTGTGATATTGTATTGTTAAGATTAAAACCGATGGAACGAATGTTCGGCAAGGAGGAAAGTATGGCTAAAAAAGATTCCAATAAATCCACACAGGATGTTTCCAAAAAGGTAGATAGCGAGAGAGCCAAAGCCTTAGATGCGGCTCTGATGCAGATAGAAAAACAGTTTGGTAAGGGTGCGGTCATGCGTCTTGGCGAGCAGACCGGTATGGTCGTTGATGTAGTTCCGACCGGTGCACTGACACTCGACATCGCACTTGGTGTCGGCGGACTTCCGAAGGGAAGGATCATCGAGATCTACGGACCTGAGTCTTCCGGTAAGACGACGGTAGCTCTTCACGTTGTTGCCGAGTCCCAGAAACAGGGTGGTACAGCAGCATTTATCGATGCTGAGCATGCTCTTGATCCTGTATATGCTGCGAAGATCGGTGTGAATATCGATGAACTGATCGTTTCCCAGCCGGATACCGGTGAGCAGGCGCTGGAGATCACGGAAGCTCTTGTCCGTTCCGGTGCTGTCGATGTTGTAGTTATTGACTCCGTTGCCGCATTGGTACCGAAGGCGGAGATCGATGGTGAGATGGGTGATTCCCATGTTGGTCTTCAGGCCCGTCTTATGTCTCAGGCTCTCCGTAAGCTTGCAGGTATCATCAGCAAATCCAGTACAGTTTGTATTTTTATCAACCAGCTCCGTGAGAAAGTCGGTGTCATGTTCGGTAATCCGGAGACAACTCCTGGCGGACGTGCGCTGAAGTTTTATTCTTCGGTCCGTCTCGATGTGCGCCGTGTCGAGTCACTCAGAAATGGCGGTGAGGTGATCGGTAATCATACACGCGTTAAGGTCGTTAAGAATAAGGTTGCTCCGCCGTTCCGCGAAGCTGAATTCGATATTATGTATGGCGAGGGCATTTCCAAAGAAGGTTGTGTCATCGATCTTGCAGTAGATAAGGATATTATGGAGAAGAGCGGTTCCTGGTTCGCATATAACGGACAGAAGATCGGTCAGGGCAAGGATAATGCCAAGACATATCTTAAGGAACATCCGGAAGTCCGTGATGAGATCGAAGGAAAGATCCGAGCTCTTCTTGCCGGTAAAGAAGTTGCGGAAGACGCTCAGGCAGCTGATTCTGCTGATGAAGACGAGGAGGAGTTCCTCGGCATCGATATCTGATCTTTATGATGCAGGATTTACAATATAGTGAAGCAAGAAATAAGGCGATCGCTCATATCGGCATCGCCGTTTCTTCTTCGGGAAAGATCCGGGAGTTTCTATCTGATAAAGGCTATGATGCGGATGTGATCGAAGAAGTGATCGCGCAGCTGATCGAAGATAAGTATATCGATGATATGCGATATGCTGTTAAGCTCCTGCGAAGCAGATCCGGTAAAAACAGCGAGGGCAGGGCGAAGCTCCGTTGCCGGCTGGAAGCATCCGGTATTCCGGATCACGTGATCCGTGATGTCCTTTCCCGGGATGAATATGCCGATGAGAATACCATCATGGAAGTGATCTCAGACCGTTTCCCTGCGGATAGCTTTTCATCCGATCCGAAAACAGCGAAGAAAGAATTGGTGAAAGCCATAAGATATCTTGAAAGCAGAGGATACCCGTCCTCAATTGCGCTGGCATCTTTCCGAAAAATCGTGGATGATGTAGAATAACCTGTAGTTTATAAGATTGGACTGGTAGGTATGAATATCAAACACAAGGTTTCCATGATCACGCTCGGATGCTCCAAGAACTTAGTTGACGCGGAGTGTATGACGTCGATCCTGAAACATGACGGGTATGAAATGGTGGATGATCTTTCTCAGGCGGAAGCCGTGATCATCAATACATGTGGTTTTATCGAAAGTGCTAAGAAAGAAGCGATCGATACGATCCTTGATGTTGCCCGTCTTAAAGGTCCTCGTAAGAAACTCAAATATATCATTGCGACCGGCTGCCTCGCGCAAAGATACCCGGATGAGATCAGAAAGAGTCTTCCGGAAGTCGATGCTGTTATGGGAACATCCCATTATCAAGACGTTTCGGAAGTCCTGGACAAGCTGTTTCAGAAAGATGATTTCGGGTGGAATGACTATATCGGGAAACCGGGAAGTCTTCAACATATGATATTGGATCGTGATGTTTCCACGAAGTCCTATGCCTGGCTTAAGATCGCAGAAGGATGCTCAAATGGCTGTGCATTCTGTGCGATTCCGAGGATCAGAGGTAAGTATATCTCCCGCCCGATGGAGGATATTCTCGAAGAGGCGAAGATCCTTGCGTCTCACGGGTATTCCGAGATCATCCTTGCCGCGCAGGATACGACCGGTTACGGAAAAGATCTCTATGGAGAGCGCCGTCTTCCTCAGCTTCTTAATAAACTTGGCAAAATCAAAGGGATCGGGTCCATCCGCATCATGTATGCATATATAGATGGTATCGATGATGCCTTGATCTCTGAAATGGCATCCAATCCGAAGGTGTATCACTATCTCGATATTCCTGTACAGCACGGTGACGATGAAGTCTTAAAGAAGATGAGAAGAAGAGATACCGTAGCTTCTATCACGAAAACACTGAATAAGCTTCGTTCCGCGATGCCGGACATCGTGATCCGTTCCACGGTGATGGTTGGATTCCCGGGAGAGAAGAAGGAGAACTTTGAAAACCTTCTTAAGAACCTGAAGATATGGCGTTTCCAGTGTCTCGGATGCTTTATTTATTCTCCAGAGGAGAACACGCTCGGATATAATATGCACCCGCGTGTCCGAAAAGATGTCTCCCGGCGCAGATATGAAAGAGTAATGGAACTTCAGCAGCAGATCTCGCTGTCGTATAATGAGGCGAGAGTAGGTAAAATTGTTAAAGTGACTATTGATTCTCCTTCTCAAGATGGTATATTCTACTTGGGGCGTTCCTACGGAGAAGCACCTGAAGTGGATCCGCTGATCTATGTGGCTTCGACGAACCGTCCGCTGGAAATCGGGGACACTGTATCTGTAAAGATAATGGAATGCACGCCTTATGATCTGACAGGAGTTACTGAAGATGAATCTGCCCAATAAATTGTCACTTGCAAGGATCATTCTTGTTCCGTTTATTATTCTGTTTATGCTTCCGATCCATATCGGTTCTTTTGCACCGGAAGGCTGGAACAGCTTTATCTGTGAAAATGGAATGATCGTAGCTGCTATTCTTTTTGTTATAGCGTCGCTTACGGATCTTCTCGACGGAAAGATCGCCAGAAAATATAACCTGATCACGAATCTCGGTAAATTCCTGGATTCCCTTGCCGATAAGATGCTTGTAATCTCCGTTCTGATCGCTTTTGTTGATCTCAACCGTATCTCATCCGTTTGGGTATGTATCATCGTGCTTCGTGAATTTGCAGTTACCGGAATGCGTATGCTTGCAAGTTCCAAGGGTGTCGTCATGGCCGCAAAGATGATCGGTAAGATCAAGACAGTCACGCAGATGGTTGCGATCTCGTATCTGATGTTCGAGACGATCCTGATCAAGATCTTCCACGCAGCGAATGATTCCTGGTCTGTTTGTGATATCACTGATAACGTCCAGCTGGTGGGCAATATCCTGCTTATCATCTGCGTGATCATGACCATTATTTCGGGTATGGATTATATCTTAAAAAATCTGGATTATTTCAAAGAAGATAAATAATGGTTTGATTTTCAAAATATTTTCGTTTTTTATGTGTTTTATGTATTGACAATTCATTATTCTTCGGATAAAAACATATATGAAGATTGCGTATGACGTTTTGACAGGAGGATTTTAATATGTCATCTGATAATGTATTTGAAAGCGTAAAGTCTATTCTTGTAGATCAGCTCAATATTTCCGAAGATAGCGTACAGATGGATTCCCTTTTCGTTGATGATCTCAATGCAGATTCTCTCGATATGGTAGAACTCGTTATGGCTATGGAGCAGGAATTCAACATTTCTATTCCGGATGAGGAAGCTGAGCGCATCAAGACTGTTGGTGATGCTGTAGAGTTCATCAAGAGCAAGATGTAATCGACCTTACATGTAAAAACAAAGAGGACTGTTTCATTTTATGAGACAGTCCTTTCTTATTTTGTTATACTGTTATCATTAATCAGGGTGGAAAGCAGAATGGAAAGAAAGTATTTAGCTGAACATGAAAGCTTGGAGAAGAAGATCTCTTATTCCTTTAAGGATAAAGAGTTCCTCCTTCTGGCGCTTACCCACTCCACCTATGCGTATGAACACAGGAAAAACGGCATAGTTTCCAATCAGCGACTGGAATTTCTCGGAGATGCGATCCTCGATTTTATTGTAGGAGAAGAGATGTATAAGCAGAGATCCGACTGGGATGAGGGGAAACTCTCCAAAACAAGAGCACTCGTCGTATGTGAAAAGACCCTGGCCAAAGAAGCGGAAAAACTGCAGATCGGCTCTTTGCTTTTCCTCGGAAGAGGTGAGGAAGGAACCGGCGGACGCGAGAAAATATCCACGCTTGCAGATACGATGGAATCCCTCTTTGCTGCCATCTACTTAGATGGAGGCTTTGAAGAGGCTAAAAAGGTCGTTCTTTCCTGTCTTTCTCCATATATCTCGCAGGCATTAAACGGAGAGCTCATATTTGACTATAAGAGCCGTCTTCTGGAAAAAGCGCAGACGAAGCATGAAAGTCATCAAGTGCTTTTCGATGTGGTTAAGGAAGAAGGACCTGTTCACGACCGGACATTCGGGGTTGCGGTACTTATTGACGGACAGGAGATCGTCCGTGCAGAGGGAAGAAGCAAGAAACAGGCGGAGCAGGAAGCATCCAGGCTTGCACTTGAGATCTGGAAGCAGTGACATTTGCTCGAAAAACCATCTGTTGTGATATAATATACCTCTAATAAATCGAAACGAGACGATCCATGCATCTGAAAAAGCTTGAAATCCAAGGATTTAAATCGTTCCCTGAGTACACTCTGATCGAGTTTGACAAGGGAATGACGGCTATCGTCGGCCCAAACGGCAGTGGTAAGAGTAATGTTACCGATGCGATCCGCTGGGTTCTTGGTGAGCAGAGCGTAAAGACCCTTCGTGGATCAAAAATGGAAGATGTTATCTTCAATGGTACGCAGAGCCGCCGTGCGATGAATTTTGCGGAAGTCTCCATGACGATCGATAACTCCGACGGTATCCTACCGATCGAGTTTTACGAGGTGCAGATCACCAGAAGACTCTATAGAAGCGGTGAGAGCGAATATCAGATCAACCATGTAAACTGCAGAATGAAGGATATCCTTCAGCTGTTTATGGACACGGGACTTGGTAAAGACGGTTATTCCATTATCGGACAGGGACGTGTCGATGATATTCTTTCTACAAAGTCCGAAGACCGAAGAAAAGTCCTCGAAGAGGCTTCCGGTATCGTTAAATTCAAAACGAGAAAAGAAGAGGCGGAGAGAAAACTCAACTCCGCAGAACAGAATCTCGTCCGTATCAATGATATCCTCGAAGAACTGAATAACCAGATCGGACCTCTGTCTGAGCAGGCGGAAAAAGCGAAGAAGTACCATCAGTACTACGATGAGTGGAAGAAGGATGATATTGCCGTTATTCTTCATATGATCGACCGCAACAAGGTCTTCCTCGACGGAAGTGCGGAGGAACGTGCTTCGCTAAAGAAAGCGATCGAGGATCAGGAGAATCTTGTTCTGAAGATCCGTTCGGAAAACCGCGAACTGACGGAGAGATCCGCCCAGCTCGAAGAAGAAATCGAGAATACCAGACAGGAAAGATCGGATATCACCGAGCAGATCCATGAGATCAACAGCCAGATGCTTCTTTTAAAGGAGCGTCATGACCAGCTGCTGCTGCGTATCAAATCGGCGGAAGGGTCCGATGATGAGCAGGCGCAGGAGATCGAGCGCCTCGATAACGATATTGCGGAAGCAAATGAACAGATCGGCAAGATGAAGCTGGAGAAAGAGAATCTTTCGAACGAGCTTACTGCTGTTGAAGAGTCTCATAAGGCATTGATGGATAAGATGGCGGGAAATCAGGCGAAACAGTCTGAACTGCGAAGAAAGATCGATGTCCTTACCGAAGAACTCTTCGAGACCCGTGAAATGGTTTCCAACCTTTCCGGGGATATGATGGTCAAGGAAGCCAGGATCAAGTCGCTCTCCGAAGACCGTATGCTCATGCTTCAGGAACGTGATGAAGCACAGGAGAGAAGGTCCCAGCTTGATGAGGACTTAAAGCGTGTCCTCAAAGAGACTGCGGAACTGGCCACTGCTGTTTCTGACAAACAGATCGAACTTGCCGAGATGAGAAAGAAAGACGATGAGATGGCTTCGGATGGAGAAGCCAAGCAGCGCCTTCTTTCCAATATCGAATTCAGCATCAAAACGCTCGAAAACCTCGAGAAGAACCGTGAAGGATATCAGGAGTCCGTAAGAAGACTTCTTTCCAGTACGGATAAGGATCCGAGACTTTCTTCCAAAGTGATCGGCATTCTCGGCGAACTTGTAAAAGTGGATCAGGAGTATGAAACTGCTATCGAGATCGCACTCGGTAATGCCGTACATAATGTTGTCACACAGAATGACAGAGATGCATCGGATCTTATCGATCATCTTAAGAAAAATCATCTCGGACGTGTCACATTCCTGCCGATCGACTCGATTCGCCCGAGAATTCTCGAGGAGAACTTCCTCCGGGATGCGAAGCGTTCGCGCGGTTATATCGGACTTGCATCAGAACTTGTGGAGACAAGACCTGAGCTCCGTGATATCATCGATAATCTTCTCGGACGTATCGTTGTAGTCGATGAACTCGATAACGGTATTGCGATGGCAAAAGCGGCCAGATACATGTACCGTGTCGTTTCCCTTTCCGGTGATGTGGTAAATCCGGGCGGTTCTCTGACCGGTGGTAGTATCAATAAGAAGGCGTCCAATCTTCTCGGCCGTGCCAGAGAACTCGAGGAAATGCGTAAGAAGAAAATCTCCGTTAGCCGTGAGATCGCCAAGATCGAAGCGCAGCGCCAGGATTTTGCACTTCAGATCAAGGATGTTGCCCGTGAGCAGATGGCTATGGAGGAGAAACTGCAGAAGGGTTCCCTCGATCAGATCCGTGCAGAAAGCGCTCTGAAGACAGCCGATGATGATTATAAAAAAGCACTGGAACGTATTTCTTCGGTGGAAAAAGAACTCGAGACGATCTCTGCAGCGAAGCTTTCCTCGTCTAAAGATCTTGAAGAAGCAAAGCTTGTGATTACTGAAAGAGAAGATGAGATCGCAGATCTCAAGGAAAAAGTCAATTCTTCTTCGGATAAAGTCGAGCAGGATCAGCTCGATCTGGAGAAAATGAGATCTCAGATCAGTGATCTGCGTGTACGTATTGAGGGCGTAAATGGTACGATCTCGGCTACTACCGAAAAGATCAGCATGTTCGAGAATGAAAAGAATAAGAAGAAGGAAGACTCGGAGCGCCTGAAGAAAGAGTGTGATCAGGCAAAAGCCGATGTCGAAAAGATAAAGAAAGACTTTGAGGAACAGGCAAACTTTAAAGAAGGCCTGAAACTTGAAGATGAGAAGTTTGAACAGAAGATCCGTACGATCCTTCAGGAAAAAGAAGAACTCGAGGGACGTCTGACCGGATTTATTGATAATGTAACGGCTGCTACCCAGAAATTGAGTTCTCTTCAGACAGAACAGGCAAAACTTGACAGTAAATTCGAAAGATATGAACTGGAAGTGGATGATTGTAAGAACAGATTGTGGGAGAACCACGAGCTTACTTATGATAATGCCGCTGAGTACAGGATCGAGATCGAAAATCTGAATGCCATGCAGAAACGTATCAATGAACTCCGTGGCAAGATCAAGGAGATCGGCGCGGTCAACGTCAATGCCGTTGAAGAATACCAGAAGATCAACGAGCGTTATGAGTTTATGTGCGCTCAGAGGGATGATATTGAAAAAGCAAAAGCGGATCTCGGAAAAGTCATAGAAGATCTTATCCGTGAGATGAAACAGCAGTTTATGGATCATTTCACGCAGATCAATGAGAACTTCAAGACGGTTTTCTCCGATCTGTTTAATGGCGGTACCGCGGAGATCCTTCTCGAAAATGAGGAAGATGTGCTCAATTGCGGTATCGATATTAAGGCACAGCCTCCGGGAAAGAAACTGCAGAGCTTGTCTCTTCTTTCCGGTGGTGAGCGCTGTCTGACGGCGATTGCGCTTCTGTTCGCGATCCTGCAGCTCCGTCCGTCTCCGTTCTGCGTACTTGACGAGGTCGAAGCAGCGCTCGACGATGCGAACGTCAACCGTTTTACTGATTTCGTACGTCGTTATTGCGTCAAATCACAGTTCATCCTTGTTACCCACAGAAAAGGTACGATGGAGGCCTGTGACCGTATGTATGGTGTAACGATGCAGGAGAGAGGTATTTCCAAGATCCTGTCGATGCGTCTGAGCGAAACATAAGATGATTTCTTACTATTAGGGAAATGGTATAATGAAATATCTGGATAAATAAGGAGAACCATATGGGTTTATTTGATATTTTTAAGAAAGGTCTTCAAAAGACAAGAAACTTCGTAGCGGAAGGTATCACGAAGATCTCCGCTTCTATGGGACGCTTTGATGAGGATATGCTCGATGATCTCGAAGCTCTTCTGGTACAGGCGGACTGTGGCGTAGGCGCAAGTCTTGAGATCATGGATGACGTTCGTGAGTCGATCAAAAAGACCGGCGATGACAGCAAAGATTCCGTTATCCGTGTCGTACGTGCCAAGATGCTTGATATCCTCGGCGAAAAGAAGACCCTGAATATCGAAGATAATAACCTGAATATCATTCTGATGGTTGGAGTCAACGGTACCGGAAAAACTACGACCGCCGGCAAGCTCTGCCTGCGTTATAAGAGTCAGGGAAAGAAAGTAATGCTTGCGGCAGCGGATACCTTCCGTGCGGCTGCGATCGAACAGCTGACAGCATGGGGCGATATGACGGATACCCATGTTATCTCTCATGAAGAAGGATCCGACCCGGCAGCGGTATGCTATGACGCGGTTCATTCCGCGATTGCAAGAAGAGCAGATGTCCTGATCATCGATACTGCAGGAAGACTCCATAATAAGCAGAATCTCATGGATGAGCTCAGTAAGATCTGCCGTGTTATCGAAAGAGAAGCACCTTCTGCCAATACACAGGCACTTCTGATCATCGATGCAACGACAGGACAGAATGCGGTCATCCAGGCTGAAGTATTCAGCAAAGCAGTAAAACTCTCCGGTATCGGTATTACCAAGCTCGACGGAAGTGCCAAGGGCGGTGTGGCTATCGCCGTAGCCCACTCTACAAAAGCACCGATCTTCCTCGCCGGCCTTGGTGAAAGCGCCGAAGACCTCGTAGATTTCGACCCGGAGATCTTCGTGGATTCTTTACTTCCACAATAAGAAGATTTCTAAAGATGCGAAAAGAAATGTCCCGGGAGACGAGTTTTGCGTAAGCAAACTGTTTGAGTCTCAAGGGACATATTCATTTTCGCACTAAAAGAAATCTTCTTGCTGACAAGTAAAAAGGCTTGACAGCGCTTCGATGGTCTGTTATTATCTCTTATCGTGTGAAGGAGGGTACCTCTATGGACAGCGTGGAAGTATGCATGTTGCTTGATTTTTATGGGCAGTTGCTGACCGAGCGTACCAGAGAGATCCTCGAGCTTCGATTCCAGGAAGATATGTCTCTGGCGGAGATCGCTGAAGACTGCGGAATTTCGAGGCAGGCGGTACATGATGCGATCCATCGCGGTGTAGCATCTCTTACCGAATATGAAGAAAAGCTCAAGCTGGTTGAGCGCTTCACACTACAGAAAAAGACGATCTCCAGTGCTTTTGCGGCATTGGAAGAACATAACGAGGAGAAAGCAAAAGAACTGCTTTCCACACTGGTTGAGGAATTATAAAGCATAATGTTTGAGAGTTTATCGACAAAACTTCAGAAGATCACTGCGAAGATGCGCGGAAGTGCCCGTGTTACTGAAGCCGACATCAAAGCAATGATGAAAGAGATCCGTATGGCACTCCTTGAGGCGGATGTTAACTATTCCGTTGTTAAGGAATTTGTCGCGGATATGTCCGAGAAGTGCAAAGGCGCGGATGTTATGAAGAGCCTGACTCCGGGTCAGCAGATCGTAAAGATCGTCCATGAGTCCCTGATCGAGCTTCTCGGTCAGACTTCCAGTAAACTGGCTGTATCGCCTTCCGGATTTACCGTGATCATGCTCTATGGTCTTCAGGGTGCAGGTAAAACAACAACCGCAGCGAAGCTTGCGAATATCTTAAAGAAGAATGGCAAACGTCCGCTCCTGCTCTCGCTCGACGTTCATCGTCCTGCCGCTGCTAAACAGCTTGAAGTGCTGGCGCAGAAGGTAGATGTTCCGAGCTTTATCATGCCGGAAGAAAAAGATCCGATCGTGATCGCTAAAGCCGGTATCGAGCGTGCGAAGTATCTTCTTTGCGATACTCTCATCGTCGATACCGCCGGCCGTATGACCGTCGATGAAGAACTCATGGATGAGCTCATCAGGATCGGTGATTATGTAAAGCCGCACGAGAAGCTTCTCGTTGTTGATGCCATGATCGGTCAGGAAGCTGTTGCCGTTGCACAGAGCTTCGAAGAGCGTATCGGTCTCGATGGTTTCATCATGACAAAGCTCGATGGTGACGCCAGAGGCGGTGCTGCGCTTTCGATCCGCAAAATGACCGGAAAACCGATCAAGTACATCTGCGTAGGTGAAAAGATCGAGAATATTGAGGAGTTCTATCCGGACCGTATGGCAGATCGAATCCTCGGCATGGGCGATGTTCTTTCTCTTATCGAAAAGGCACAGCAGTCCATCGACGAGGAAGAGGCTGCAAAGTCTGTTGAGCGCATGCTCAGCAACTCCTTTAGCATGGAAGATCTTCTTTCCCAGTTCGAGCAGATCAAAAAGCTCGGCTCTATGAAAGATGTTATCGGAATGATCCCCGGTGCTGCCGGAAAGGTGAAGGAAGAGGATCTCGACGATAAAGTGATCGATACCAATATGGCGATCATCCGCTCGATGACGAAGAAGGAACGCCGTGTTCCGAATATTCTGAATGCGAGCAGACGAAGAAGGATCGCTGCTGGTTCCGGTACTACGGTACAGCAGGTCAACCAGCTGATCCGCCAGTACGAGCAGACTTCCGAGATGATGAAGAAGTTCAGTAAGATGACCAAAGGCAAGAAAGGCCTTGGCAAGATGCCCGGAATGGGCAAAGGCGGATTCCCCGGCATGGGAAATCCTTTCGGGAAAGGTAAATTCCCGTTCTAACTAAGATGTTCACGCGAAACTTCGAAAGTCCTTAGTGCTTTTCCCAAAGGAAAGCCCGAGGGAAAGCAGGGGCGAAACGCGAGAATATAAACACAAAACATAAATGATGTATTGCTAGGAGGAAAAGAAAAATGGCAGTAAAAATTCGTTTAAGAAGAATGGGTGCAAAGAAGGCTCCTTTTTATCGTGTAGTTGTAGCAGATGGCCGCTATCCGCGTGATGGCCGTTTCATCGAAGAGATCGGCACATACAATCCGCTGACAGATCCGGCTGAGATCAATATCGACAACGAAGCAGCTAAGAAGTGGATCGCTAACGGTGCACAGCCGACAGACACAGTTCGTGCTCTTCTGAAGAAGACAGGCGCTATCGAGAAGTAAGTAGAACTTCGAATACTAATAAGGAGGAAAGCAGCACATCTACTACTATTTTCATGCTGCGAATTGTAGATATGGAATTATTAGCTACAATGGCCAAGTCTCTGGTCAACCATCCTGAGGATGTATCCGTTAAGAAGTCTGAGAGAGGAAACACAGTCGTTCTGGAACTTACCGTTAACCCGGAAGATATGGGTAAAGTAATCGGTAAGGGCGGCCGCCGTGCACAGGCGATCCGCTCGATCATGAAGGCAAAGTATCTTCGTGACGGAAGACGTGTTATCGTAGATATCGTCGGATGAAAGATTACCTGATCATAGGGAAGATCGGCGGTGCACACGGTGTGCGTGGAGAGGTCAGGATCATACCTCTCACGGACGATGTGCGCCGTTTTTCTTCGCTCAAAGAATGCTTGATCCTCGATGGCAAAGAGCATCTGAAGGAGACAAAAGAGGTCGAGAAGGCCCGGGTCGATGATACTCGTACGCTTGTCAAGTTCAAGGGGATCGATGACCGTGATGAAGTCGGAAAGCTTACCGGCTTTTTCCTCGCGGTTTCACGTGAAGATGCCGTCAAACTTCCGGAAGGAAGATACTTTATCGCTGATCTGATCGGTCTTTCCGTCGTAGATTCGGAGCTCGGAGAACTAGGTAAAATCAAAGATATCATGAATTCCGGTGCCAGCGACATCATCATCGTAAAAAGAAAAGGGAAGAATGAACTTCTGATCCCTTATCTTAATGCGATCGTGAAGAATGTGGATCTTTCCGCCGGTGTGATGTCGGTCACGCTTCCGGAAGGTCTCTATGAGATTTATGAATAAGCCGTAAGGAGCAAAATGTCATCGCATGAAATTCTCGGTTTTGACGTTATTTCCTAAACAGGTGAAAGACTTTCTGAGTGAAAGCATTATCGGCCGTGCCGAAGAGAAAGGTATCCTTTCGATAGAGGCGGTCGATATCCGTGATTTCGCAGGGAATAAATACGGAAAGGTCGATGATACGCTTTTTGGCGGCGGTACCGGTATGCTTATGCAGTGCGAACCGGTCTATCAGGCTTTTTCTTCGCTTTATGATCCGGAAAAAGAACCAAAGCCGCACTGTATCTTCATGAGTCCGAAGGGTTCTGTCCTGACACAGGCAAAAGCACTGGAACTCTCGAAGTACGAACACCTTGTGATCCTTTGCGGTCACTATGAAGGTATCGATCAGCGTGTGCTCGATGAGATCGTGGACGAAGACCTGTCGATCGGGGATTATGTCCTGACCGGCGGGGAAGTGGCGGCTTGTGTCGTGATCGACTGTGTTTCCCGTATGATCGAGGGTGTTCTTCCGAATTCCGAAGCATATGAGGAAGAATCCCATATGAGCGGATATCTCGAAGCACCCCAGTACACCAAGCCCAATACCTGGCACGATAAGGCTGTTCCGGAAGTCATGCTTTCCGGAAATCATGCGAAGATCAAGGAATGGAAGCGTATCCACGGTCTTTATGATACATGGAAACGTCGCCCGGACATGCTCTCCAAACTGGAGATTTCAGCCGAAGACTGGGCGAAGATCCTAGAGATAGAAAAAGAATTGAAGGAATCAGTTAAGGTAAAAGATGAGAATTGAAGTTGAGAACAAGAAGATCCGCGAGCGAAAAAAGCAGGAATACGTAGAACTGGTAGCCGAGAAAGAAAAAGAAGGCATGGAAGCCAGAATCGAGAAAATCAGTATAGTAACTGCAAATATCGTTGCTATCGCCATTATGATTGTTGTGGGGCTGATCTCTTTTCCGTTATTTATTGTCGTACATGGATCTGACTCCTTGAATATAGACCGTCTTTTCGGTTTTCCGGGTTCTTCCGGATTCTTATTCTTTTTTGCAATTTATGTGGTCTCGATCTTCGTTCATGAGTTTATCCATGGATTCTTCTGGCATTTTCCATGTGAGAAGAAATGGGGAAGTATTGATTTCGGATTTAATCCGAAGAATATTACGCCATATTGTCACTGCTGCGAAGCATTAAGCATTCCGCAGTATTTCTGGGGAGCTATTGCGCCTGCGCTTATTCTGGGTGTTATTCCTATCGTTATCGGCATCTTTACGGGGATCCTGTTTTTTGTGACATTTGGTTTGATCGGTGTAGTCGGAGGAGCCGGAGATCTGATGGTTATCTGGACACTAAGGAAACACAGGAACTGCCTGCTTTTCGACCATCCTTACGAGGTCGGATATGCGTATTTTGTACCGAAAACAGGCGGCGATGAATAAAAAGTAAGCAATATGAGTGCTTTTCACAAAGAAAACACTTGCATATGAAAATCCGTTATGGTATCATTTAACGGCTAAAAGGGATGGTCCGCTGCGTGATCCCGCATGAACATCTATCGGAAGAGGAGGAAACAAAGATGGATTTAGTTAAAGCAGTCGAGCAGGATAATCTGCGTAATAGCTATTCCGAGGTCGAGATCGGTGATCTTGTAAAAGCACACCTGAAGATCAAGGAAGGTTCCCGTGAGCGTATCCAGGTATTTGAAGGCTATGTGATTGCACGTAAGGGCGGCGGTCTTTCTGAGACCATGACAATTCGCCGTCTCTCCTATGGCGTAGGCGTTGAGCGTGTTTTACCCGTTCATTCTCCTAACATTGATAAGATTGAGATCGTCCGTAAGGGCCGTGTAAGAAGAGCTAAGCTTTATTACCTGCGTGGTCGCGTTGGTAAGGCAGCTAGAATCACTGAGAAACTTTCTAAGAAGTGATTTAAGTTATCTACTAAGTAATTAAAAAAGGCAGTTTCTATATGGGAACTGCCTTTTTTATAGTGTTGGAGGGTTATGAAATCAAGAGAGTAAGGGGGTTACTCGGATTTCTTAAGATAGACGTCGAACATCTCGGCGAAATCGCCTTTCTTCGACCAGAATTCGCGGAATTCATCCGGGGTGACTTCTGTATAAGCAAATGTACTGATATATTCTTTAACAGCAGCGCGGAAAGCTTCATCGCCCATTTCGCGGTACATGTGATAGATCATAGCTGCGCCTTTATAGTAGATCTCTCCATATTCTTCTTTGTGCTTCATGAAATCATATAAAGACTCATTAAGGTTTACGGATTTGACCTCTCCGTCTGAAATTCCTTTGTACTCATTGTAGATGCTTTGATCCATGTTCAACAGCAGGTCAAATAGAGAGAAATCATCATTGGCTCCATCGTGATATATGTTTTCATAGTAAGCTTCCATAAACCGGCAAAATCCTTCATCGATCCAGGGATAGCGGACTTCGTCATTTCCGACGATTCCGTAGAACCACTGATGCCCGATCTCGTGAGCAGTTGACTTTGTCAGCGAATTAACAGAATACAGGACAGTGTTTTTTATAACGTCTTCAGGTACCGGTTCACTGGGTTCTCCGGATGGAACATCCGTGTTATCGCCTGTTTTCTCCAGGTATTCTTTTACGGTGATCTTGCCGTTGTATAGATCAAACAGACTCTCTGTTATATCCTCATCCACTGTCATCATGATAAGGCCCGGATATTCCATTCCTCCGATGCCGCCGGGCATGCCGCAAAGTACCATATTTAAAGTGTCATATGGATATTTGCCGAGCATCTCATTAAAGAGGGAAAGTGATTTCTT
>OCTX012256804.1_pt1 | contig 26794 bp, 19 predicted proteins | sample 1539691 | NCBI WGS metagenome assembly OCTX01 (sample SAMN02144231, study PRJEB22623) | gut metagenome | biome: sheep rumen | host: Ovis aries | place: New Zealand
TATTACAACCTGTAGTTTATCGAATGCTTACGTAGCTGCTATTGTTATGGTATAGAGGTATTACAACCTGTAGTTTATCGAATGCTTACGGCTCTTCGCCTATATTTCTCTCCAGGTTGATTGACATAGTTAACAGGCATAAGCTGCATTCTATAGACAATCCCAAGCATTAAGACCTCCAAATTCGTAAATTTGGAATCTCGCCGCATTGTTTTAACCTGAATTATTTGTTATTTTAATATATTGATTGTTGTTGTTATAAATTTGTTGTTTATTCTTCTACTATAATTAAGGCATTGGGGCTTTCGTAGCCGGAGAAAATATAAGGGGCAACTATTACTCATTATATCTTGCTTCAATTATGAAGAATCCGACAAGTGCGCCACCAGCAGCTCCACATATCGCCCCAACGCCACCACCAGCAGCTCCACCAAACATAAGACCAAGGAAACCGAAGAATGCCATTGCCCCAATTTTCATTTCTGTTAAACTATTAGGAGCTGATGAATAAGAACTACCACTTTCTTTTTTTTCTTTCTTCCGTCTTTCTTCTTCACATTTTCTAAGATAGTTGAGGTGAGCCACCGATTGATTATATGGCACATTGTCTATTGATTTGATATGGGATATAGTGAATTTCCTTTCCATCCAATATGAATTTTGGGAATAGGTACGACTGTCAGCAACTATACAGTATTGTCCGTAATAGCTTACATCACGAATCATAAATGTAACGACTTCATTGTTTCGAAGGTTGTATTCAATTTCGTGTACTCCCCCTTCTTGGATAATTATATCAAGTTCTTCTTTCCACATATTCAAATTGTGAGTAGCTTTATAATTAAGACAAAGCATGCTACAGCAATTGTTGCAATGGTAGCCATCATACCTAGGCATCCTGTCGAACATCCCTTATTCTTCTTCAATGCTTCCTCCAGTTGCTTCTCCAGTTGACGAGCCTTGTCTTTAGCATCGTTAAGATCCTTGTTAGCCTGAGTGTTCTGAGCAGTCAACTTCTGGAGAGACTTGTTCAGTTCGCCATTCGTTTCCTGCATCTTTTTCAGGCTGCCATTGAATTCATTGAGTTTCTTCTGTAGCTCTTCATTCTGCTTATTAGTTTTCTCCAGTTGCTCCTTATGTTGCTTCTGGATGGCTTCGACCTGTTCCTTATGCTGTTTGGTAGCCTCTGTCTGTGCTTTGGTGAGTGCCTGGACTTGCTCGTTATGCTTCTTTGTCGCTTCTTCTTGGGTCTTAGTGAGCTTTGTCAACTTCTCCTGTAACTCCTTGTTCTGTTTTTGACCAGCCTCCAGTTGATCTTTGAATTGCTTCTTAATCTGTTCAGTCAAGACGGCACGAGATTTGTTTTTTTTCTCCGACACGTCCTCTACCATCTTTGCAAAATAACTCCCCAAACCATTAGGAGTAGGAGCCTCTTTGTCGGCGAGTTGCTTGATGAATAGCTTTTCTTCGACATGCCCAATCGCTGCTATAATGGCGGTTTTCAGGGAGGTCACAGTCTCTAGTACCTCCATTTCATCAAGCTTTTCAATACCACCACCTCCTCCGCGAACCAATGCAATCACATTGAATCCCTGTCCGTCGATGGTCTTTAGGGTCTGGCTGAGTTCCTGAGAATTAGAGAAATTGACACGGTACTCAAAGAAATCTATAGCCGCTTTAGCTGCCTCGATACCAGCGTTGAAATCAGACATTGTGATAGATGTGGCAGCAAAAACGAGTGCAACCTTTGGCCTCTGATCGATGAATAGAAGTTGCTCCAGAATAGAATCCACGTTCTTGAAACCCTTTGATGACTTGGTACGTCGCAGTTCCATCCGTTTGATCTCATTCTCGTCTATGGCCTGTTCCTGAACTATTTCAACACGGCTGACCACTAGCATCAATTGGATATGACTGTTATTCTGTACCCTTCTCCCCAGGACACCGCCAACAGTCACTAAGTTACCATCCTTTAAGTCCTCGCAGAGCTTATAGGGAATCTGGAGGGTGATTTCGGTCTGGGTATTCTCGTCTCGCAGGATGTCATAGCGACACGACCATCTGGCATCATGCTTCGGGTTCTTCAAATAGATGCCTTGAAGGAATATGACCTGTCTATTCACGTCTTGTTGTGAGAGATAGGACGTAAACATACCTAGCAGTTCTGATGGCTTGTAGATAGTTACAGGTAAGTTGGTGCTATTATTCTGTATCAGGGCTGGCATATTGTTTTAAAATATTCTTAACGATGTCGATTAGTATGTTATTTGCATTAAGCATACACCTATCGATGTTTCTCTTTTCTTCATCTTTTAGTGCATCTGAATCTGACACTTTTAGGTTTACCGTCCTTGTACCATGCTTGACTTTAGCAGTATCGTATAACTGACGTTTTTCGAAATGAACAAATCCACAGGCTTCTTTATACATGGCGGCAATATTTTTATATTTGTTCTCTAGTAAAGAAGCTATATACGAATCCGAAAGTGATTTGCGAGTATTAACATCTTGAAATTTGCTAGTCTTTTCACCAGCCATCCATTCCAAGATGTATTTACTGGCATCATCGACAAGCGTCATACCGTATAGTCTGGTACAATTCTCTATCTGCATCCTCAACATGGCAACTGCACAAAAATAGTTGTCGCTATCAGCCAGAGCCATATATCCCCTGTTGACAGACAAAGCACGATCAAGAACACATGACAAGAATATGTTATACTGAAAGTGTGTATTGCTCATGTCAACACTTTCAATATAAAGATTTGTCAGTGCTTCTCGACAATCGGACAGTCTATCAACGTATCGTATCATTTTGAATTATTCTTCAAATGGATAGGTTTCATCGTAAATATCACTCAGTAGTTTGTCGTTGAATAACCAATGAGCACCAGGAGCAATATGCCTTGATTTATAGCCCTTCAACTGAGCAGAGAGTGCGCTAATAGAAGTTTCCTCTCCTTTATAGTTTACTTTACGCTCTGACATAACAGTTACTGACACAGAAGGGTCATCTTTCCATACTAGGACGTCACCTTTCTGCATACCCATTTCATAGAAGTTAAGTGCAGGACGATGTGGCTGAGCCTTTGCCGATGCTGCTTTGTCATCATCTGTAAGGTCATTCTGTATTTCATCCGTTACCTCTTCCGTCACGTCTGTATGGTGGAAAAGCTCTAAAATTGCCTTTGCTTGATTAACATTAATGCGGAAAAACTCACGATTGGCATTGATACGTTGAGGTTCAAAAGCAGTATGAAGAGCTTTCTCAATTTTTACACAGTCGGTTTTCTTCACCCGACATGCAAACTGACATTCAAAGGGTACTGGAACACCTGTAGTATAGAGTTCCTTCATCCTTTTGTCGATGTCCTCCTGTGCTGTCATACCAATCTTAACAAGACCTGGCATTACAGGGTTGGTCAGTAGATAAACAATTCCGTATTCCATAATACCTTATAATTTCTCTAGTATATTCAACAATTCATCAACACTCTTAGATCCAGGAATGCTATTATTCTCAAATACCATATAATATTTATATTTGTCTGTGCCAGCTTTCTTCTGCCACTCATTTCCCAAAGCTAATTTCGCCTTGCTATCTGAGTTGTCACGGTCATCACCCTTTGTTTCAACCAACACTACTACACCACTATGCATAACAATAATGAAGTCTGGATAATGTCGGATTGCTCCGTTAAGACAGAAACCCTTACCTCGTTCCAAATTCCTATGCCAAAACTCTACGTTTCCAAGGCTTGCAATTTTAGAAATTACCGTCTGCTCAAATGTATTGTCAAACTTTCCTTCTTTCTCATAGAGGCGATTATTGATTGGTACAGAAACCCCATCTGGATAAATGGTACGCTTGAAAATAAATGAGGGCTTCAGGACAATTTCCCCTGTTTCACACCACTCATAGAATCGTTTTGTAGCATACTCTTCCATCAAAGAAGCGATCTTGCGTTTTACCTTATTTGCAGCTTCCATTGCATAGGTAAACACATTGTCAAGCGAATCATTATCCAAACTCATTATTGACTTTGTGATATACTCCTTTAAGTCACCATACGGAATCTGATCAATACGTTTTAGTTGTTCGAGTATCTTTAAGACGATCTGGTTTTGCTTTGCCTCAGTCGGCTGAGAGGCAATGTATTTACGTAGGTATTCCTTTTCTTCGGTCTTCAAAAGTGTATAGTTAGCCGTATAGTCTTTATCAGAAACCTTGTCAATATCAATCTGTGCTGCTTGTGCTGAAATCTTATCGTAATCAATATTACAATCGGCCATATTTAGTTTGAAATCATCATCGACAAGCATTTCTGGCGTTAGATCCTCTAAAGACTCTTCACTTCCGAACAAGTTATTGCTAAATGCTCTTACCGCAAATACAGGGAGCTTAATGGTCTTGGCAATATCTTTAAACTGAGGACGTATGCATGATTTGTTAGGATTATCACTTATCAGATCTGTAGGCAAATCATTCACTTCATCCTTTATTTCTCTAATCTCTTCATCATATTTCTTACTTATGCTGATAGCTTGCTGCATTTGATATGCAGATGCTTTACAGGGCTGGATGTGAACTTGCGAAACATCAATATCATGTACGGCCACACTATCATCTTCTTCCTCTGGAACTATTGGATTAGGATTATCTAAATCCAATTTCAACTGTTCAGGTTGTGATGACAGGGGTTTGGGAGGTTCATTGTTTCCCAATTTATAGTCACGACTACTATAACCAGAATTATTTAGGCTCTTTACTATTGCGTTCAGTGTATCATTAAAGTTTGCTGATGCGGTAAATACGTAAGAGAGTCCTAGTAGTGGATCATCGGCTTTTGATGTATATGGCATACGCAGGACACGCCCTAATATCTGCTCAACATCTATACGAGAAGATTTGTTACTGAGAGAAGCCAATATATATGCAAAGGGACAATCCCAACCTTCCTTTAATGCGTTGACAGTTATAATATATCGAACTTCACAGTGACGACTCATCAGGTTTTCGTCCTTTAGTTCGTTGATATTTGCTGTTTTTATCTTTATTTCCCTCTCTGGTATGCCAATTTCTATCAATTTTGCTTTTACCTTAGAGAAGGTCTCTTTATCATCACTGGTCTTTGCTTCTGCCTGGAACAAAACAATGGGACGAATATATTTGCCAGAAACTTGTTCCTTCTCTCTAGCAATCAATTCAAGATTATTTCTTAACTGAATAGCACTACTAATAACTTCCTCTTTCGTTTTATGATTATAAACGATAACAGGCAGTTTTACCATATTGGCATCTTTCAATTTCTTCGCATCAACAAAACTGATAATGTTATTACCTTTTTTCTGTGATGGGGTGGCAGTTAGATCAAGGATGAAACGTGGCCTGAGAGCATTCATAACATCAATGCGCAACTTTGCTGTAAAGTTATGACTTTCATCTACAATAACGACTGGGTGAAGATGACTTATTACCTGTATTAGTGCTGTTTCGTCAGCATCATCAATCATTACATCATTTTGATTGTAGGTGTTAACAAATGGAGCAAGATTGCCATTTTCACCATATACTAAACGCTTGTCTTTCTCTTTTGCCGCAAAACTTTGGATGCTCAGTACTAAAATACAAAGCTGTTCCTTAACTGTTTCTGGGCTGAAATTCCGTCCGCTGAGTAGTTCTTCTTTGCTATAAACCTCTACACTGTTACCAAAAAGAGCATTTATTTTCTGCCTATAGGGGTGCAGGGGATTGCTGAGATTGTTGTATGTCTGTTTGAGGATTGTATCAGATGGTACAAACCATGCTACAACCTTTGAACCACTTTTGGGTAAGTGTTCAAAGATAGTATGGAGAGCATTACAAGCAATAAAGGTCTTTCCCCCTGCCGTTGGGACTTTTACAGTGACACGAGGAACCCCTTGGACGCTATTGTCGTATGGACTGAGATAGCGACTCCACTCCTCCAGTGTTACACCTTTGTCCTTCCAGAAATTGTAGAAGGCTGTGCTGAGATTCGGTGTTCTAACAGTTTCATCGATGAATTCTGCAAGATCATCTAACACCTGTTGTTGATATGCTTTTAATTCCATACGCTTTAAAATCGTTTAATATCAATAGGTATTCTTTTGAAATATATATGATGAGTTGCCATGAACTCTTTACTTAGTGAACAAGTATCAGCATAGACAATATAGGACTCTGCTGGCTGCGTAATTACTTTATTTAATGTCCTGAACGATAGATTTGTTGTTCCATCAGGCTTATAATACAAATAGTAGCCTGTCTCGTCATGGTTCCCCATCCAATATTGATGATTAATATCTATTCCCTGTGAGATCGGCTGACGTGTCTCTGAATAATAAATATAGGCACGGATCTTTTCAATATCAACCTCATTATTCAATCTGCCATCCTCCAGAAATAGAGGTTTTCCCAGCTCATAGAAATCGTATTTCCCACCAAGACCTTCGACTGCATTTTTTCCTTCGCCATATCCGTGCATTACCCGACGTATTCTTTCGGCGGTTATATTCTCAGCATAATCACCCAATTCTACAAGAATGAATTTCCTGTTACCACCATCTTCTGCATTTTTCTTTAATACGGCATGTGCGGTAGTTCCACTACCTGCAAAACTATCCAAAACAATACTGTTTTTGTTAGTAGCAATGGTTAGAATACGTTCTATAAGGCGTGTCGGTTTGGGGGTGTCGAAAGGTGATTTCCCGCCAAATATCGCCATTAGCTCTTTCTTTGCCTCGTCGGTATGACCAACCTCGGAGAACGGCCAGAGATTTGTAGGTACACGACCTTCTACGTTTGTAAGGTATGTCTTGCGAGCGATGCCTCCTTTGCCACCTTTCGTGAAATAGTATCTTGGCCATTGTCCCCTATTCAACACTGCTTGTGCCTTTCGTTTGGAGGTTTCCAAATCTTCCTTCAGAACTATACCTAGTACTTCTTTCCTTACCTCATCTTGACTGATACCACAAACTTCGGCACGACGCTTTTCATCATGGAGATCTCGAAGCTCATACTCACACCAACCGTTCATAATAGCAAACATTTCCGATTGCTGGTAGCGCCAGCAACTTTTATCAGCAGGATATAGCAATTCCCCTGTAAAGGGATGCTGAATTGCATATACCATTCCTTGATGTGTTGCAGCATTTGGGGCATATGAATTATCGCTTCTCCATAGTGCAACATCATTATCAGGATTTCCATATTTTGCATTCATTTCCGCAGTCCTTGGCAGTTTATTAGGTTGCCAATCTGGATTTTTGGAATATACTAAGATGTGTTCAGCCTCACTGACAATCCCTTTGGAATCATTACGTGGAGAATATGCTCTTTGCCACGATATATTTGCTACAAAACAACTTGATCCAAATATCTCGTCACAGATCAGTAACAAATTTTTTTCCTCGTTATCATCAATAGAAATAAATAAGACACCCTGTGGTGAAAGCAACTTATACAGCAATCTCAGCCTAGGGTACATCATACATAGCCATTTGTCATGGCGTGACATATCTTCACCTTCACGACCAACTACTTCACCAAGCCACTTTTTGATGTGTGGATCGTTAACATTGTCATTATAAACCCAAGCTTCATTACCTGTATTATAAGGAGGATCTATATATTCACAGTCAATCTTTCCTTCAAATTCAGGCAGTAATGCTTTCAGAGCCTCTAAATTCTCACCATGAATAATTTTGTTCCCGCTCTTTGTAGGATCTTTTAATTCTGGATTATTACTATCATATCCATATTGATGATCCAATACACGGAATGGGACTTGTGCATGGTGATTCACCACCTTATCTTTTCCTATCCAATTAAGAGTAGGCATATTTTCAATTTTTAGTGCTATTTATCAAATCTCTTGTATCACACCCCAATAACTCAGCAATTCTATCCAATGTAGGAAGGGTAGGTTGAGTGATATTGCTGCACCACTTCGATACAGTTACAGGAGAGACCCCAAGTTGTTCAGAGAGCCATACGCCAGTCTTTTTCTTTTCGACCAAGACCAGCTTCAAACGGTTTAAGTCTTTAGTTACCATATTTAATATCTTAAATTTTTAGGCAAAGTAACAAAAAAAATCTGAAATAAACAATAGAATCATCATTATATTTGCATTTTTTATTGGCTTTTTCTCTGATAACACGTAAAAAATGTGTATTTTTGCAAGCGAATTGTTCACCTATTATATATAATAAGGTATAGTAAAAACGAATTTGCATGAGGATAAGTGATATTACCAGAAGTTATGTAGCAAGAATATGCTTTCTTGTAGTATTGCTTTTTATGACATATAATCCCACATCAAAATCGTGTATTAGTGTTGTAGCGCTAGTAGGTGGAGGGGTGAATCCGCAGCCTGGGGAGATCTCCCTGGCACATAACGGTGTCCTCTTCCTTGACGAGCTACCAGAGTTTAACAAGACGACTCTTGAAGTGTTGCGTCAGCCTCTTGAGGATCGACGCATCACCATCAGTCGCGCCAAATATACACTCGAATATCCCTGTTCTTTCATGTTTGTCGCCTCGATGAACCCTTGCCCTTGTGGTTATTACGGAGATCCCACCCACAACTGCGTGTGTACGCCAGGACAGATTCAACGGTATATGAACAAGATCAGTGGACCGCTACTTGACCGTATTGATCTGCATTGCGAACTGGCTGCAGTTCCTTTCTCTGATTTATCAAAGATGGCACCTGGCGAGACTTCGGCTGTGATCCGTGAACGTGTCATCAAGGCCCGTCAAATACAGGAGATTCGTTTCAAAGAGATAAAAGGGGTACATTGCAATGCTCAGATGTCGGAGCGCATGATCCATCAGTATGCGGAGCCTGATACCTCTTCGATGGATATGCTGCGGATGGCGATGGAACGTCTCAAACTCTCCGCCCGTGCCTACAGCCGTATCCTTAAAGTGGCCCGTACCATTGCTGACCTCGATGGTTCGGAGAAGGTGCAGGCAATGCACATCGCTGAAGCCATCGGGTATAGGAACTTAGACAGAGGCGACTGGGCAGAGAGAGGAATATAAATTGCTTGTTCATCTGATGGTGATATGACAGGAACAAAAAAAGTAAGGGGAAGTTGCAGGTATTCCACTGATTTTTCATACCTTTGCATCCAATAAAAAGAAAAGACATGGAAAAGAACAAGAATTTCAAGCGCACCACCGTGACGGCTGCTCTGCCTTACGCCAATGGCGGTGTGCATATCGGTCACCTTGCCGGAGTCTATGTACCTGCTGACATCTATGTGCGTTATCTTCGTCTGAAGAAACAGGACGTGATCTTCATTGGCGGTAGTGATGAGCACGGCGTGCCCATCACGATACGAGCCCGTAAAGAGGGCATCACTCCACAGGATGTGGTGGATCGCTACCATAAGATGATCAAAGACTCATTCAGTGAGTTTGGTATTTCATTTGATATCTACAGCCGTACTACCAGTAAGATCCATCATCAGTTCGCAGCAGATTTCTTTCGTAAACTCTATGAGGAAGGGAAGCTGTCGGAGCAGACGACCACGCAATTGTATGACGAGGAGGCTCATCAGTTCTTAGCTGATCGTTACATCACTGGCGAATGCCCTCACTGTCATAATGAGGGAGCCTATGGCGACCAGTGTGAGAAATGCGGACGTGACCTCTCACCGATGGAGCTCATTAATCCGAAGAGTACCATCAGTGGTTCTACCCCTGTGCTGAAGGATACAAAGAACTGGTATCTTCCCTTGAACGAGTATCAGGAGTGGCTAAAGCAATGGATCTTGGAAGAGCATCGGGAATGGCGCCCGAATGTGTATGGACAATGTAAGAGCTGGTTGGATATGGATCTGCAGCCACGTGCTATGACCCGTGACCTCGACTGGGGTATCCCTGTGCCAGTGGAAGGGGCTGACGGAAAGGTGTTGTATGTTTGGTTCGATGCTCCTATCGGGTATATCTCCAACACCAAGGAACTGTGCGAGAAGGAACCTGAGAAATGGGGTAACTGGGAGAAATGGTGGCAGGATGAGGAGACCCGTCTGGTGCATTTCATCGGTAAGGACAACATTGTGTTCCATTGCATCATCTTCCCTGTGATGATGCGTGCCCACGGCAAGTATATCATGCCCGACAATGTTCCGGCCAACGAGTTTCTGAACCTAGAGAATGATAAGATCAGTACCTCACGCAACTGGGCTGTTTGGCTGCATGAGTATCTGGTTGATATGCCAGGTAAGCAGGATGTGCTGCGTTATGTGCTGACAGCCAATGCTCCTGAGACCAAAGACAATAACTTCACTTGGAAGGATTTCCAAGATCGTAATAACAATGAACTCGTGGCTGTCTATGGCAACTTCGTCAACCGTGCCTTGCAACTGACAAAGAAATACTGGAATGGTATTGTGCCTGCTTGTGGCGAACTGCAGGAGGTGGATCAGCAGGCATTGGATGAGTTCAAGGACGTAAAGCAGAAGGTGGAAGCCCTGCTCGATCAGTTCAAGTTCCGCGATGCCCAGTTCGAGGCCATGAACCTTGCTCGTATCGGTAATCGTTATATCACGGAATGCGAGCCATGGAAAGTATGGAAGGCTGACCCTAAGCGCTGTGAGACCATCCTGAATATCTGTCTGCAGCTGACTGCCAACCTCGCCATTGCCTTTGAGCCTTTCTTGCCTTTCTCAAGTAAGAAGTTGCGTGATTTGCTCAATCTGGATACTTTTGAGTGGGATCAGTTGGGCAGTACCGATCTGCTGAAGGCCGGTCATCAGTTAAATGAACCAACCCTGCTCTTCGAGAAGATCGAGGATGACGTCATCCAAAAACAGCTCGACAAGCTGGAAGCAACGAAGAAGGCCAATGAAGCAGCCCTGTATAAGGCGGCTCCCATTAAGGATACCGTCTCGTTCGAGGACTTCGAGAAACTGGACATCCGTGTGGGATTGGTAAAAGACTGTCAGAAGGTGAAGAAATCGAAGAAGCTCCTTCAGTTCACCATCGATGATGGAACAGGTACTGATCGCACGATCTGTTCAGGCATCGCAGCCTTCTACGAAAACCCCGAGGAACTGATCGGCAAGCGCATTCTCTTCGTGGCCAACTTCGCTCCGCGGAAGATGATGGGCATCGAGAGTCAGGGCATGATTCTCTCAGCCGTTGACTTCGATGAGAGCCTCAGTGTGGTGACCACTACCAAAGACGTGAAGCCAGGCTGTCAGGTGGGGTAAGTTATCTAACAGTACCAAGTCTAAATAGAATCTTCATAATCACTATTGTCCCTAGGGGCAATAGTGATTTATTATGACAGTTCTATCCATAAACATGTCAGATACAGAATTAATAATATTTTTTGTATTTTTCTTACTAAAACAAATTGGTTTTTCACAATTATTTTATATCTTTGCACCCAAAGCTAATAACATATGGAGTTTATCTGGAAATACCAACTCTTTTACATAGGTTATTTTTCTGTGTTCCCAATAGTCACTTTCCTTTGGCTATGGAGTACTCTTATATATCAAACTTAAAGAAAGGAGTGGTTGCTTTTCAATCTTTTTATTTTTGTATCTTAATCCATCATATGCGAACAAAATACATTATATCCCTATTGTTCTGTGGCTTCTTTATAGTTCATGCGAATGCTCAAGCACCAAAGAAGAAGACCACCTATGAATTATATGCGGAGTCTGCTGCGAAGACTCCTGGCGAAGAATGGCTTCAAAGGGGAGATGATCTTTATAAAAGGAAGAATGTCATTGGTGCAGTGGCATGCTATGGCTGGGCTGCCGATCAAGGTAATGCCGATGCTCAATTTAAATATGGTTATGCTCTTTACTTTGGAGAGGGAATTGGTCAGGACTTCACTTCATCAGCGATGTGGTTTAAACGTGCAGCTCTTCAGGGACATGCGAAAGCGATGAATAATTTAGCTTATTGCTACATGTATGGTAAGGGAGTGCCAGCCAATTACGATAAAGCCCTGCAATACCTTAAAGATTCTGCCATCAAAGGGTGTAAGTCTGCTCAAGTTACATTGGCTGAATGCTATAAGTTGGGAGTATTAGTTGAGCAAGATGAAAAGGAAAGTAAGAAATGGGAGCTAATGGCTTCATCTGGAGAAGGAGCTGGTGAGATAAAGAAAGCAATCGAATCTATCAAAGAAGAGGAAAAAGAAGAGGAATGGTTTAAACAGGCAGAAATCGTTATGCCAGAATTGAAAAACCAGGAATCCTCCAAAGAGATTGCACAAGCCAGCATTACGAGCACCCCTCCCCAGAAAGAAAGCAATGCGGATAATCATGTGTCGGAGAATAATCAGGGCAAGGAGACTGTTTCGAATGATGAAGACAAACCTGAAGTCCTGAGTAAAGAGGATATCTTGAATATGCAAAACAATCCGGCTTCAACCTCTACCGCAGAGTCTGCAAAGGAGTTGCCTCAAACATCACAAAATGTCATTGCTTCAACTCCTCCAGTCATCAAAATCTTGTTTCCTGTAGATCGGTCAACATTCCATACCAATACGATTAAGGTGAAGTATCAACTCATTGCAAATGGGTTAGAGGATCAGACACGCGTCACGGTCATGGTGGATGGAATTAAACAACCTGCCGACAGAACTGTAAAAGCGGCTAACACCATTGATGTGGATCTTCCCAATCATGATTGTACCGTTGTCTTATATGCCCAAAACGCTATGGGGAACAGTGAACCGTCTACGATTCATCTAGTTAAGGAAGTAAGACAGGAGGAGATGCCGCGTCTTTTGGCTGTCGCTATTGGTATTGGTGATTATCATGACCCGTTATTACCTCCACTCAAATTCACCTGTAAGGATGCGCGTGATTTTTGTACTGCCATATCCAAGAAGAAGCATTACCCCTATAGTGAAGTTCAGGTAAAGCTCCTATGTGACAGTATGGCTACCCGTGATGAGTTCTTCGAATCCATGGAATGGCTTAAGCAAGAAGCTACACCTAATGATATTTGTGTGTTTTTCTATGCAGGACATGGCTGTCGTGATGAAAAGGACCGTTTCTATTTCATGCCTTATGGAAGCAATACTGATCGTCTTTATAACTGTTTCAATAGCGACGATTTCCGAAGGGAAGCCAATGATATTAATAGTAAGTTCATTGTTTTTGTTGATGCATGCTATTCTGGGGCGTTATTAGGTGGCAGCCGTTCTGCGGGTGCACATTTCATCGAACAACTCCGAAGGGCTAAAAATGGCACTATCCTTTATGCTTCAAGTGCTTCAGACACTAAGTCTAAGGAGGATGAGACTTGGGAGAATGGTGCCTTTACTAAGGTTCTTTTAGAAGCTTTCAGTGGTGCTGCCCGTGAAGATAACGAAGAGGGGCTCTCCACACAGCAGCTGGAAGAATACCTATACAAGGAAGTTAGAAGGTTAACAGATTACAAACAGACACCTATTTTTATCAATCCAAAAGGTATTGAACATTTTAATTTATTCACATATGATGAACTTGAATAATCTCAAGAGAATTGGGCTTATACTTCCGATTTTGATGTTGGCTCAGACTTTGTACGCTTCAAATTATTTGGTTTATTCAGTAATCGGGGATGTGAAGCTGTTAAAATCGAGTAAATCTGTTACATTGTCAGCACGCAGAGTTATCCATTCCGATAGCCGACTGGTTCTCGGAAAGGAGAGTGCTGTTACGGTTATTGATGAACTAAATAGCAAATTATACTCATTCACTACTCCAGGAACCCATACGGTTAAGTCCTTATTAGACCAAGCCAAAGAGGGGGAGAACCCTACAAAACAGTATGTTAGCTATTTAGTAAAGCAGCTCTTCTCCAAAGAAAGTAGGGCATTGGTACACCCTAGTTCCTACATGCAAGTAGCTGCTGTAGCTTATCGTTCCACTTCAACAGACTCTCTCTTACTGAACAAATTGTCTTATATGATTTCTGGCCACCAGTCACCAACGGTAGAGGAGGCGTTACTAAATCCGCAAACACAAGTCATTGGTGATCTCGATGTAAGATTTGAGTTGATCTCTTGTTCAACAAATCAGCCCTTATCCAAAGAAGTCGAAAAAAACACCAGTTGCTATGTCAGGGCTATTAATGAAACAAATCACCCCGTGTATGTAAACATCATTGACATTGACGAACGTGGAAATAAATACCTTGTTCTTCCTGTTGATAAGGCCGCGTTGTGTGCTCATCTCCTTGTTCCAGCCAGAGCCACCGTGTCCTTTATATCTGAGCCTTTTGTATTTGTTGAGGAAAAGTCCAAGGATGCTTTTCTTTTGGTCGCAACTGAAGAACCTATTGACTTCAGTATTCTTATGAGTCCTATCAAGGGGAATGAAGGGAAACATTTAAAATCAGGATTATACAGAAATATTTATGAAACTAAATAAAACATCCGTTTGCTTGTGCATGTTGTTTGTTTTGTCTCTGTCATCATTGTCCGTTTGGGGTCAAAAGATCGATAGGGATAAGACAAATGCAAACATGGCTCTTTATGAATTGCTGAGTAAAAAACATGAGCCAACTATAAAAAAGACTACGTATCAATTCCAGGCAAAGGATTTACAGAAGACATACGATAAAGACCTTTTTGTGATTAAGGGCACATATTATCAGCTTGAATCTATCAACAATGACTTTTATGTGAAGAAAACTGAAAAAGGTTATGAGCCTGTCTTTGATGTTAAGTATCCTCTTGAATCATTCGTGAATCTTATGCTTAATCATATTCAAGAAAAAGGAATAAAGATTCATATCATCCAATATATTTATGGAGGGGAAAAAGAAATCGGTCCCATTCCCATGTCTAATGTGAATGACCTCCTTGGTGGTTCTATGGATGTGTTTTGCAGTGTAACATCTATCAATAAAGAAATGATGGAGGCTGTTCTTGTGTATCATCACAGAGAACTTGATATAATTCATCTGTTCACTTTGAAGGCTACTTACGATCAGCTTTTCTCTAAGGAAGGAACTATTGAAGCAGAACTTCATGGGAACATTCCACAAGACAATATTAAAAACCTTTTCAATAAATATTAAAACAATGAAAACTGTTACATTTAGAATCGCAACTCTCGTATTGGTTTTCTTCACCGTCATCAATGCCCAAGCACAGGGAAATCTCTTTGAAATAAAAGACGGTTTGGACAACTATGCATTGAAGAGAATCATGGAGAACAATGTGAACGCTCTTATTTCGGCTTTTAAGATGGCTGTGATAGAAAACAAAAAGCCTAAACTCTCTAAAGAAAACTTTACAGTGGATGCCATTGAGGGAATTGAAGAAATGTGGAAGAGCAGTGGCATGAACTTCCCAATCACAGAATTGAAAAGTCGTTGTCTGAATACAGCCACAGGGTATCAAGTGCGCGGCATTCCCGTGGATATGTTAGAAGCTAACAAAGAAGAGGAGCGTCAAGAACTAACAATAGACTTTCAAAGGGATGGAAAGATAAGTGCGGTTTCTATCGCAATAGAGATGAATCGCTATGATATGATTATGGCCGAGAAATCCAATGATGTTGACTATTCTCGCAGGCAGTTTATCGTAGATTTTGTTGAGAATTTCAGAACGGCTTATAATAAGAAAGACATGAAGATGCTTAACAGCGTTTTTAGCGATAAGGCTCTTATTATTACTGGAAAGCTTGTTAAGGAAAAACCGAATAGTGACATCACAAAAATGACATTGAATAACAACCGTGTTGTCTATATCAAGCAAACCAAGATGCAGTATCTTGAAAAACTAAAGCAAATCTTTAAAAAAACGAAGTATATTAATGTGAAATTTGAGGACATTGAAGTGACTCAGCACCCTAAGTATGATGACATCTATGGTGTGAATCTTAAGCAATATTGGTACACGAGTAACTATAAAGATGTAGGTTATTTGTTCTTGATGATTGACTTCAGGGATCCCAAGAATCCCATTATTCAAGTAAGAACATGGCAACCGGACAAGGATGATAAAGGTAATGTTGTTACAAAGAAAGAGGACATTTTCCGTTTAGGTTCATTTAGAATTGTCAGATAATATTTTATACATAATCATTATGAAAAGAATTCATTCTTTACTGGCGGCATGTTTGTTGTCATTGACTGCCGCAGCACAAGGAACCCTTAAGGTAGAAGACTTGTCAAAATCAAATGACGTTTATGCCAGTACAAACAATCAGGCTGCAGTTCGTATTCGATGCCATCGGGACATTCCACTCTCTTTCGCCTCTTCCATGGACAAATCTGCTGATCCCTTTAACACAAATATAGAGGGAACGGATTCAGTCTATTACATTGAATTTCCGACTGGCAACCGTTATTACGGTCGTACACTCACCATCACAGCTCCTGGCTTCTTTCCAATAGATATTCCATTGGATCTGTCTCCCAAACAATTGGTAACACTCAGAGTCTTCGACCCCAATAGTATGGTAGATGCAGGATGCTATCGCATGCATCGTAACAAAGGTGTTGAAGAGATTAAGAACATGAACTATTCTGAGGCTATCAACCAATTCAAGGTGGCTTTTGAATGTTCTGACGTGGATAGCATAGAGAATAAGGCAAACCTTCAACTCGCCGACTCATTATTGCGTCTTCGCTATGATGCAGACCAGGCCTATCAGGTCCTTGACTATTCCAAGGCCGCAGAAATCTATAACATTATTATAGGTCTGAACTCATATGATACATTTGCCAGTGACCGTTTCAATGAATGTAACAACAAGTTCTCTTCAGAGTGTACCGTCATCTTCAAGAGAGCGGAGAGCTATTTCAATGAAAAAGAATACGAGAAGGCCAAAGAGTTGTATCAGAAAGTACTTGATAGAGGTTGTTTCCAGTCTCCGATGGTTACCGACAGAATCTCCTCTATTAATCGTTTTTTAACCGACAAAAAGAATCATGCGAACGTCATTAGCTATGAATGGATGACAGGCGCACCTCTTGGTATCCATGTCGGAAAATACAATCTACATAAAGCAGGTGGCTATTTCCATTTGAACCTCAACACAAATATTTTTGAGGCGATAAGGGACGAACATAAGATAGGAGACGTAGCGGAGGTGCTGTTAGGCTTTGGATGGACCATAAAGATCGTTGATCCCATTTGGATTAACTTCGGTCCTGGCTTCGGAACAAAGCTCTATTATGGCGAATATAAAGAAGATAAGTATCCTGACGAGGATGGCAAGCCCATCTCATTAAGTGATCTTGAGGAAAAAGGCAAGCCCAATAAAGTGAATGCCGCATTCTCTATTAATCCAGAGATTGGAATCACCTTCAAGTACAGTTACTTCGCAGTTCGTGTGGGGTATCAATATCGTTTCGCTTTGAAGAAGGAACTTGAAGACTTCATGGGCAAGCATAGGATTATGGTAGGTGTCGGTGTCGCCTTCTGATTCAAAAGGGTGCCGATTATCTTACGATTACCTTCTTCCCACCCTTCGCATAAATGCCGCGGGGAAGTCGAAGCAAATCGGTACCGACCCTGACACCTTGGAGGCTATAGAAAACGTCGGAATGATCCGCATTCCATTTGATACCCCGTACTCCCGTATTCGTGGTGGCGGGGTATATTTCTTGGATGCCCTCCATGGCATAGGGGTTGTAGATGGAGAGGTCTCGGCGGTTGATGACGGTCATGGTGCCCTGTGTACCGTGCTGGTTGACGTCATTGATGTCCCAAATATAAGGCACCATACCGCCAAATTCCTTGCAGAGCCGATGCAGTTCTCGATAATGTGCTTTGATGGAGGCATTGTGCTTCTCCTGATTCTCCCCCGACTGTTTCGAGAGATCACGCCAGTTAGCACCGAACTCCCCGATGATGATGGGATAGCCCTTGTCCACGAAGTTCGTCTTCATCTTCTGCAGCTGATCTCTCATCGTACTCTCCTCACCCCAAGTAGCATTATGCTGCGAGCCTGTGTGATGGTTGCCGCTGCCCCAGTAATAGAACATCTTTCCCCAGTTTTCATCCTTGGTCATACCCCAGAACTGCCACGGATTATAATAATGTACCTCGATGGCCAGGCGATCGGTAGCTGGATCTGTAGGCAGGTCGGTCATATACTTCACGGTCTTATCGATATCCGTGCTGGGTCCTTGGATCACCAGCACCCGCTGAGCATTGTTTCCACCTGTGGCTCGAACCGCATCGATGAACACCTGCTCGTATTCCACTAAGCGATTGGTTTGTTGCCTTCCCAAGATTGCATTTCTCCCGTCACCATCATCCACGTTCGGCTCGTTGAGTCCTGCGAAGAGCAAGTGCTCATCATAGTCTTTGAAAGTCTCGGCAATCTGTGTCCATATTCTGTGTAGAGTACTTTTCTTCTCTGCAATACCATTGGCATCCGTGTCAGAGATGTTATTCTCCAGCCATCCTCCGTCCCAGTGATCATTCAGCACCACATAGAGCCCGGCATGGATACAGTAGTCAACGACTTCCTTCACCCGTGCCATCCAAGCCTCATCGATTTTCATCGTCTTCTTATCAGCGATATGTCCGGCCACCCATGCACACGGAATGCGTACTGAGCGGAACCCCTGTGCCTTGACATAGTCAATGACTGCCTGTGATGTTTTGGTCTGCTGCCAATAAGTCTCTGTGCCAAGGCCCCCCTGGTTTGTATAGTTCCAACCGTTATTTGTTGCCTCCATCGTGTTACCGAGATTCCATCCTGGTACCATCTCCCCAGCAATCTGCATTGCAGTTTTCTCCATTCCCACTTGGGAAAAAGCGGCGGTAGCCCATGCCACCGCCGTCACCAATAATAAACTCCTCATTAATATATTGACCTTAGTTATGTATGTATGGTGCAAAGATACACATAAAAATATGAATAGGCATGCTGATATGTTTTCAATTGCTGATAGAAATGTTATCTGCTCCAAAAAGATGCGTCAGACCATGACAAATAAAAAGGAAGAATTATTTTGTATTGTCTTTGATTTGTATTATCTTTGCACCTTGAAAAGACAAGAGGTCTAATAGTTCAATGGATAGAACAAGTCTCTCCTAAAGATTAGATCCGGGTTCGATTCCCGGTTGGACCACAAACTATCAAACACGACAACTATGTTAGGAGCTATCATTGGAGATATCGTAGGCTCACGGTTTGAATTCTCAGAGCCCCCACAGCCAGGATTCAAACTATTCACATCCGATTGTGACTATACCGATGACACGATTTGCACCATAGCCATTGCCGATGCTATCCTGAACGGGAAGAGCTATCGTGATGCGCTGTTGGAATGGTGTCGCCGCTATCCCGAGCCCATGGGCAGCTATGGGGGGAAGTTCTACAAATGGATCAACAGCAACAATCCGCAGCCTTACGGTTCTTTTGGCAACGGCTCCGCCATGCGTGTTTCTCCTGTGGCCTGGCTATTTGACGATTTCTCGGATGTACAGGAACAGGCCCGTCTGACGGCGATGCCCTCCCACAATCATCCTGAAGGCATCAAGGGAGCAGAGTGTATCGCCACCTTATGCTACTGGCTTCGTACTTGTCGTATTACCAAGGATGAGGTGGAACGAAAGGTGGAGAAACTGTGGGGGTATGAGATCCCCTCCCTTCGCGATATCTATAAGATTGGTAGTGAGAACCATTTCGACGGTACCTGCATGGAAACGGTTCCAATGGCCATCCGCTGTTTTCTGGAGAGTCAGAACTTCGAGGATGCTATCCGTATCGCAGTATTGGCTGATGGCGATACCGATACGAAGGCGAATATTACGGGAGCACTGGCCGAAGCATTCTATGAAGTGCCCGAGCCCCTCATCGAAAAAGCCTTCAGTTACCTGCCTGATGACATGCTCGACATCATCACACAGTATTCCCAACGGATAGGGGAGAAGATTTGAATTGCCGTTATCGTTCAAAGAAAGAACGGATGGGAGTTAGATAAGGGGTCAGTTCCCTGGTCATCACCCTGCCCCATGGAGACACATACTGACGGGAGTATGCTACGATGAGGCGTTTCTTGGCGCGTGAGATGGCCACATAGAATTTCCGTGCCTCCTCACCTTTTACAGCTCCCTCGTCAGCATAATAGCTGGGGAATTTCCCTTTCACAGCATCAAAGACGATGACATGATCAAACTCAAGACCCTTGGCCTTGTGCACCGTTGAGACAAACACCCGTTCACGCATGCTCTTACTACCACAGAGATCAGCCTCCTTCAAGGTGTTGATCTCCTGCATGTGGACTGTCAGCTGCTCATACAGTGACGCCTCCCCCTGCAATAGGTCAACTTGCAGATAGTCGAGGATATACGGCAGTTTGGGAATCTCCCCGATCCTTTTCATCTCGCGCAGGTGCTGATAGACATAGTTCATCTCGCTCACCAGATCGGAACTCTCATGACGTTGGTACATCAGTTTTTTGGTATGTGCAAAGATCTCTCCGTAGAGACGACGGAAACGTCCTATCACTGAAGCATGCCGATGAAGGAAGGACAGCTGTGCCTCGATGACCTCTCTTCCCCGCTGATAGCAGGCATTCACCACACTCAGCGTAGCCATGATATCGTCATTGGCCAAATGAGAGTTCTCTCCTTCCAGATGAAGTGTTGTCAGCAGGTCCTTCAGTTTGTAGCTCCGCAGGTTAGGTATCACCAGTCGTGACAGTTTTAGTGAATCATAGTAGGAGGGCCACAGCTGCGCCATCTCACAGCCCTGACAATAGCGGCGCATGTTGTGATCCATGATCTGATAATCGTAGGTAGCGTTATGTCCTAAGATCATGCACCCGGCAGCGAACTCTGCGAAACGACTCATAGCCTCCCGATGGGAGAGGTGCTCATGGAGGGCATACTCCTCTACCAACGGGTTTTCCACATCTCCCAGCATGGAAGGAATCTCCCTTTCTGTCTCTATGAACAGGTTCAAGGTGTCGAGCACCTTTCCTGCCCGTACCTTCACCGCTGCTATCTGCACCACATCATCCTCGAAGACATTCAGTCCGGTAGTCTCAGTATCAAAGATCACGAAATCACGTTCCTGGTAGTCTTTCAGGAATTCATTCAGGTAGCTCGTTCCCTCATACTGCAGGAAGTCAACCGGCGAGATGGCATGTGTCATCAACTCATGCATGAACTGACGAGCCGCCGAATGACTGCCAAAGAGTTTCAGTCCTGTGAAGATCCGCGCCCAGGCAATAAAATTCGTCTCCTGCATCATCACATTGAAATGCGACAGCAGCAGGCGGACATCTGCCGTGGTGAACACATCCACGCCGGAGATCTTGAAATGAGGTATCCGCAGCGCCTTGCTCACGTCATCGGCATCGTTGTTGAAAGCTACGATCACCGCGATGGTGTCCGTGGGATTTGCTTGTGAGAGCTGTTCCACCAGTTGTGCCACCTCATGACACTCATCGATGTTGTTCAGGCTCTCCAGTAACCGTACCGCTCCCGGCTCTTGCTGCTGATCCTCCCCCAGACTCTTAGGCAACAGTTCCGGTGCAATACCCAACTGATGTTCGCCGTAGCAGTTGTATATATCCAACAGATACTTGGGGGAGCGGTAGTTGACAAAGAAATTGTGCAGGCCATCCGCACCGCATCGCTGCCGTAGCATATTCAGTGTGTCGAGCTTGGCTCCCATAAAGGAGAAGATAGCCTGCTGGGCATCACCCAGATAGACCACCGTGGCATCCTCGGCGGTGAACAGGTCGATGATTGCCAGCTGCAGGGGGTTCAGGTCCTGCACCTCATCCACCTGTATCCACTTGTATTGTTTCCTCGATGGTGCCGATCGTGAAGCGGAAGTGTTCGTCAATTCCGCATAGGTGCGCAGCAGCAGGTCCTCGAAGTCGAGCAAGTGATGCTCTTCCTTATACCGCTCGTAGCAGTGTGCCGCATAGAGTGCTTTCAGCAACGACTGTGCCTCGGCACTCATCCATACCGGCTGACTGGCATAATGGTCAATATGCTCATACAGTTCAATGGTGGAATCCTGGGTATAGGGCATGCTGAAATCCGTGCACAGTTCCCGCAGGGCTACAGCTGACAACGCATCCCGGTGAACCATCAGTTCGCCGGGATCATGTCGGCGGCACTGTACCATCAGGTGCTGAAGGTTCATCACCTGTGAGTAGTGCTGACGACTCTTGTTGTCTGCCAGCACCTGTAGCTCATCGTCACCCATGTAGTCGGCGATGATACTCACCGACACGTCGTTATCGATGATCGACGTATCCTCCTCCACCACCCCGTATTCAAACAGGAACTGGGAACAGAAACGATGCACGTTACCCACAAAGAGCCCACTCGTATCCAGGTTGTTTGAGGCAGAGAACATCTCGATGCGTTCCCGCATACCTCGCGAAGCCCTGTTGGTAAAGGTGAGGCATGCCATTTCCTCGAAAGGCACGCCTCGCTCGTGAGCCCTGATGATCCTCTCTGCCAACACCGCCGTCTTTCCACATCCCGGAGGTGCCAGCACCAGATGGTAGCCGTCGGCAACCTCAATCACCGCCTGCTGCTCCTCATTGAACTGTCTTTCGTCATTCATGAACAGTCCTCTTACCAGATCTGTGCTCTTTTCTTCTTGGGAATGAACAACTTGTCACTCTTCTTCACCTTGAACGCATCGTACCATGCATCGATATGGGGCAGGGCAGCATTCACACGAGCTTTGTTGGGTGAGTGCGTATCCACGGTGATGAGGTATTCCACATATTCCGGTCGCATATTACTGGCCCATACTCTTGCCCAGGAGAGGAAGAAACGCTGTTCGGGAGTAAAGCCGTCGATCACACCCAGTGGTTTCTCCTTCATGGAGTTCTTCAAGGCACGGAATGCCACGTTCAATCCACCGTTGTCACCAATATTCTCACCCAGCGTCTGTTTCCCGTTGATATTCTTTCCAGGCACAGCCTCCACCGTACTGAAGAAGGTCTCCAGCACCTTGGTGCGCTGGTCGTAGTTCTTCTTATCCTGGTCTGTCCACCAGTTATGCTGGTTGCCCGTCTTATCGAACTGCGATCCCTGGTCGTCGAAGCCATGACTCATCTCATGACCGATCACACCGCCGATGGCACCGTAGTTCACGGCATCGTCGGCATTCGGATCGAAGAATGGCGGCTGCAGGATAGCGGCAGGGAAGCAGATCTCGTTGGTAGTGGGGTTGTAGTAGGCGTTGATGGTCTGCGGTGTCATCAGCCACTCCATCTTGTCCACGGGTTTGTTCACCTTTCGCTGCAGCTCCTCGAGGGTCAGGAACTCCGAGATGTTCTGGAGGTTCTCATACAGAGAGAGGCTCTCATCCACCTGCAGACCGCTATAGTCCTTCCATTTGTCGGGATAGCCGATCTTTACGATGAAGTTCTCCAGTTTGTCCTTCGCCTTCGCCTTGGTCTCCGCACTCATCCAGGTAGCTTCCTCGATGCGTTGTCCCAAGGCTGTCTGAAGATTCTTCACCAGGCGGAGCATGTGCTGCTTACTGCTCTCAGGGAAATACTTCTCCACATAGAGCTTACCGATAGCCTCACCCATCACACCACTCACCAAGCCCACGGCACGCTTCCATCGCGGACGGTCCTGCTGCACGCCATTCATCACCTGACTGAGCTTGAAGGCCTCCGCACGGAAGTCATCACTCAGCTGACTGGTAGCGCCGGCGATGACCTTGATCTCCGCATAGGCTTTCAGGTCATCCAAGGGTGTATCGGCTAAGATCTTCTCCACCTCGTGGATAGGCTCCGGCTGTCCTACATCCACCATGTCAAAGGCGGGGAAGCCCGAGAGCAGGAAGATATTTCCCCAGTCGATGCCGGGGTAGTCCTCCACCAGCTGTGTGTAGCTCATCTTGTGGTAGTTCGCGTCGATGTCGCGCAGCTGCACCCGACTGTAGCTCACCTGTGCAATACGTTTCTCGATGGCCATCACGGCCTCCATCTTCCGCTGTGCAGCAGCCTCGTCACTTCCTGTCATCTGAAAGAGTTTTCGCAGATAATTCTGATACGTCTCGCGGATTCTGACGGTCTGCTCGTCATCATTAAGGTAATAGTCGCGTGTGCCTAAGCCCAAGCCACCCTGACCGATGCTCACAAGGTTCATACTGGCATTGCGCATGTCGGCACCTACCCCCATGCCAAACATCATCGTGCCCTCACCGCGACGGTCGAGCTGTGCCGTTACCAGCTGATACTCTTTCCGGCTCTTGATGGCAGCGATCTTCTCCAGGGTGGGCTTCAGTGGGGCATATCCCTCTTTGTTCAGTCGCACACTGTCCATCATCAATCGGTACAGACTGCCAATCTTCTGTCCCAGTGAGCCCTGACTCTGCTTACCGTCGGCATATTGCAGGATCAGTTCCTGGATACGTTTCTGGTTCTGCTCACTCAGATCGGTGAACGCACCGTTATCCACATGCTCTGCATCCAGCGGATGACTCTTCAGCCATCCTCCTGCTGCATACTGATAGAAATCATCACCTGGACGCACCGACAGGTCGAGGTTGGCCTTGTCGATACCCGTTTGTCCATTCTGTGCCCATGCCGTTCCCACGGTCAGGGCAAGTACCCATGTTAGTAATCTCGTTTTCTTCATTGCTATATCAATAATATTAAATCTCTAATCTCTCATCCCTCATCCCTCATCTTTCATCTTTCATCCCTCATCTTTCATCTTTCATCCAGTCCCCCTCTCATCCATTTGCCACGGAACATCCGCCACAGGAAGATGCATCCCCTGAAGGTCAGTTCGATGGCCATGGCTGTCCACACACCCCGCAAACCATAGTCCTTTGCCAGCCATGCGGCTAACGTCAGACGAACGAACCACATCGAACAAAGGTTCATAATCGCCGGACGTAAGGTGTCGCCAGCACCCACGAAGGCACTGTAGCAGACGATCGATGCGGCAAACATCGGTTCGGCAAAGGCCTCGATGCGTAACACCGAAGCACCTAAGTCAATGATCTCCTGCACAGGAGTCATCAATGCCATCAGCTCTGGTGCAAAGAGATACATCACCGCTCCCATCAGGGCCATCACCAGCATTCCCGAGAACACCGTCATCCGGGCAAAGCTATGGCAAAGCTCCCTACGCCCTGCACCCATGCTCTGACCAATCAGTGTCGTGGCAGCCTCCCCCAGACCATAGCCCGGCATGTAGCACAGACTCTCAGCTGTGATGGCGAAGGTGTTTGCGGCAATGGCGATATTTCCCAAGGGTGCCACGATCATCGTACTCACAATCTGCGCCCCACTCATCAGGATGCTCTGGGCAGCCATAGGGATACTGATCTTCAGGGCATTCCGGATATACTGACCGTTCCATGTGAACCGTGACATCCGCTGTCGCAAACGACTCACTAGGGCCAATGACTCACTTCTGAAGATCGCATAGTAGGCCAGTACGCAGCCACCGATCACCATGGCCAGTCCTGTACCCAAGGCTACTCCTAACACTCCGAGGTGGAATACAAAGATGAAGATAAAGTTAAACACCACATCCATCACACACATGATGATGCTCATCATACTCGGTATGCGCATGTTTCCACTGCATTTCAGCATAGCCCCCGATAGGTTGGAGAGTTGGAAGAAGGGCATCACCATCATGAACACGGAGAAATAGATGGTGGCATCACCGGCGATGTCGGCACCACCGCCTAACCAATAGGGCAGACGACCCGCGATGCACAAACCACTGATGCCGATTAGCATACTGAACAGGAGGGTGCACAACAGACCATGGCGGAATACCTCTCGTGCCTTCTCGAAGTCATTGGCACCAATGAAATGAGCCACCTGAACGGAGAAACCCATGGAGGCGGCACCTGTCATACTGCCACATAACCAGGTGGATGACTCCACCAAGCCACAGGCGGCAGCGGCCTCCACACTGATACGTCCCACCATCGCCTGATCGATGAAGAACATCATCACGCTGGTGATCTGTGCCAATATAGAGGGGATACTCAACTGTACAATCAGGTTGAGTTTCTGCTGATTCGTCATGGTCTGCCCATTGCGAATCATCTCCAGCAACGCTTCACTTTTCTTCATGGATGTTGTATCAGACTGCAAAGTTACGGAAAGTTGAGTGCAGAACAAAACAAATTCATTTGTTTTTTATGCCGAGACGGAATAACTTCACAACTTTGTTGCAAAGTTACGGAAAGTCAAGTGAAATGCAAAAGGAAAACTTACTTTTCTTTTGCATTCCCGAAACGGAGTAACTTTGGCGAAGCCAGAGCGTGGGAGTTTTTCACTTACTATCTGGAGAGCAAGGGCAGTTGAGGAAGTAACCTCGTCCTCACGTCCCTTCGTGTAAATCTATGAACTCTTTGTTGTGGATGGTGCTTCTTACCCCCTTATTTGTTAAATTTTTGAACGATCTTGACGAATTAACTTCGTTTAACGCGAATAACGGGCATTTTGGGAACCAACCGCCCTTTCGGTCGAAAAAACGTGATTCTCGCGAGGTTTGATAAGTTGCTGATTATGAGTACATTGTGAAAATCCGTCATTTTTGACTTGTGAAAACACCGTTTTTAGGAGCCAAAAACATGGGTTTTAGGGGTCAAAAACACCGTTTTTAGGTGGTGAAAACACTGTTTTTGTGAGGTAAAAAGACCATAACGACTTTCTTGGGGTGCCCTTACGGGCAGAAATCTTACAAAATCTATCCAAAATCAAACAAATAACGGCACAGAGAATTGTAAGATTTTGTTTAGATTTTGTTGGATTTATCTCTCCGCTACGCTATGAGTGACCGTTGGTTCTCGCCGAAGGCGACCCAAAGAACC
>OCTX012275679.1_pt1 | contig 26783 bp, 19 predicted proteins | sample 1539691 | NCBI WGS metagenome assembly OCTX01 (sample SAMN02144231, study PRJEB22623) | gut metagenome | biome: sheep rumen | host: Ovis aries | place: New Zealand
TTGAGAGTTTAGAGAAGTCATATAGTTGAAAGTTTATAGTTCTTATCTCGGCAAGCCTCGAACGATCGGCTAAAGCCGTACGATAGTTGATAATTGATAGTTGAAAGTTTACGAGAAGTAGTGTCCACTAAAAAAGAACAAAAAAAAATTGGAGAGGAGTGGAACTTACGCTTTCAAAAGTAGAATGTTGATTGCGGAATTCCATGTTCTTTACAATAAGCCTTGACGCTTAAACCGGATGACTGCTACTTCTTGTTCAAGAACTGCAAGTAGTCCTGCAGGGTGAAGGGATTGTTCACGAGCTTGAAGTTGGTATCCGTGATGGGAACAGGCGTGACATTCAATTCGCGGAAAGCAGCTTGCAAATCCGGATCCTTAGCAATAAGCCCGATGTACCACTCCGCCTCCGTCATGCTCTCCAGGCCCGTGACCTGCAACGCACACTCGGTATGCGTCAGATAAGGCAACTGCATGAGGTCAAAGTCCTTGATGAGGAACTGGGTGAAGTTGAACAACGCCACCTCGTACAACAGGCGGTTCATGCGGTAGGTCTGCATCGTATCCTGTGCGGCATCGTTCACGTTATGCTCGACGGGCATTACCAACAAGACATACGACGCTTCCTGACGCTCCGTGGAGAAGGCAGCATCGGTCTGTACTTCCTCTTTCTCTTCTTCTACCACGCCGCGTTTATCGGCAAGGCCCGTGACGCTGCTGTTATCCTTTTGCGCCTCGCTACCCTGATTCATCAGCGCGAGCATATCACGTGCCATAGACCCCATCTCGCTATCGGGATAACGACTTACCATATCCCTCAAGCCGGCAATGAAGGCTGTCTGCCCCTCTGTCTTGGCAGTAGCTATAGCATTCAGGAAGAGGAAACGCGGCATCAGGGGACTGAGACTGAGGCTATCTTCGGCAAAACGGGTATTCCGCTTCACGGTTCGGAAATCCGCCCGACGGAAGGCCTCGTAGGTAGCCTCATAGAGTGAGTCTTGGACGAAAGCCGTATGGCGCAGGGTTTCAAAATAATTCGGGTCACCGACGATACGTGCCTGCTGGGTGCCGGGGAAGAGGCGGATAATCTCGTCGCGGTAATGCGTGATGAGCGTGTCATTGTGCATGCGCAGCGCGCTCAAGTACTGCATATAATAGAGGTCCACGAGGTTGGCAGTATCGTTGGGGAAGCGTCGGCAGTAGTCCTCAAAAGCCTCGTCGCTGAGTCGTTGGTTGCCAACCTTATCGCGATAGATGGCGATGAGGTTGATGAGCGCAGTAGCTATCTGACGATTGCTCTCCGCAAAGTCCTCTTCGGTTTTGGGAATCTGCTGCAGGTAGTACGCAGGGTCATAGGGGTCCGTAACGGGTTCCAGTTCCTGCTTGTCCGCCATCTGCGTGGAGTCGGCGGGAATGGAGTCAGCCTCAGCCAATAGTTCATCGTCAGGGGGTGTCTCGTTGTCCGCCGGCATCATCAGCCCGCCCATAGACGACATTGCCTTGCTCTGGCGGCGCCAGTCATCCTCCAGGGGTCGTCTGCCCCAGAGGCGTTGGAACTCCTGTTTACCGTTGTTCATCAGCTGTGTGTTATAGAAATACCACTCGGCTGCACCTTTGGCTGCGCCTAACATATTCATGGTGTTGACCGCAGTTTTGCCGTCGCCCAACTCGGCTGCACGGGCTTCTTCCGCTGCACGGACAGAGTCCTGACGTTCCTGCTCGCGCAAGTCCTCTATGAGTTTGTTGGCAACAGCCAACTGTTCATCTTCGCTCAGCGTTGCCAGATATTGCAGGGAGTCCTGGAGGCTGACAACTTGGGTATTGACCACGACCTCGTCGAGCACCTCGCTGAGTTTGCGTACACGCAGGTAGTCGGGGTGGGTGTTCGTCAGGATATGAATAGCCTCGCCATACATCTCAGATGCGGACGCATAGTCGCGTTGCTCGTACGCTATATCCCCCGCCTTGACCAGTACTTCGGCTTTCTCCATGCCGTTCTGGGTGCTCTTCTCGATAGCGAGACGGTAATAATGCATGGCGCGATTGGTGTCGTTCTTCTGCAGGTAGATATTACCAATAGTGCCGTAGATTCGGTCGAGTCGGTCCTTATTCTTGGATAGTTTTGCCTGTCGGCGGAGGTTCTTGACGGTCTTGACGGTATCGCCCTCCAGCTCGGCATAATGCAGGCGTGCATTGAACTCGAGGTCCGGAGCGGGATTGAGGTGTAGCACCTCTTTGTAAGCATCCTTGGCCTTGGCATTCTGCTTGTCGGCCTGAAGGAGTTGCCCGTAGACATAGGTGAAACGTGCTTTGTATCCGCGCCGTTTCTCGCCGCCTAAGGCCACACGCACATAGGGCAACGCCTCTTGGTAACGCTGCTGCTTGAGCAACACATCAGCCATCACAGCCGAGTAGAAGGGCTTATGCTTGCGCTTGAGGTCGTCGATATTCACTTTCTGCAGGATGTCTTCAGCCTCGTAGAGCCATCCCATCTCGCCGTATGCACGCGCCACCCATAATTGGCATTGTGCCACCAGGTCTTTATCCTGGTCGTAGAGGCGTGCCACGTAGTTGAAGGTACCCACGGAGCCGAGGAAATCGCCCTTATGGAACTCAGACTGCCCCAACATCATCCATGCCAGGTACATCTTGTTGTTAAACTCCTTCTGTTCCAACCACGCCCGGTATTTCGGGTCGCTACGTTTCTTGTGGTTGATCTTTTTGGGTTTCTGCTTGATGGAATGTAGTTTGATGCACTTACGGCATTTCTCGATGGCTACATCCATCTTTCCGGCAGCCGACTGCGCAGCCTGATGATTGCTGACGGGATAGAGATTCAGCACGCCGGCAAAGTCATCTTTGTTAGCCTGGTCCATCTGCTTGATGCCCTCATCGTACGAGAGACGGCCGTTGTAGTAGATGTTGTAATAGGTCTTGGTCTGGTGGAACGCACGTGAGACGGCGGTGTTCTTCTGCGTAGAACACCCCGTCAAGACAATCAATACGATTGCCCAAAATCCTATGTACTTTCCACGATCCATCAACTATCAATTATCTACTATCAATTACGTCAACCCTTTTACGTGCGAAGGTGCAGCCTGAAACTCCTTGAGGTAGAATGGCTCATAATAAGCAATCTCTGCCCCCTTCACCATTAACCCTTCCCCTTTCACCATTAAGTGCTGTGCTTCGGGCAGGATATCCGGCAGGTAATGGCGGCGGTCATTTTCCAATAATGAGCAGCATTTCTCAGCTCCGTCGCCAAAGTAGAACAAGTTCTCCGTAGCCTCCACCGCGGGCCAACTATCATCTACGATGACGCGGCTCTCGATGGCGCTCAGCGCCTGCAATCCATCCGCCGTATAACGATACAAGGCGGTATAGACCTCCATGCGTCGGGCGTCAATCATGGGGCAGAGCAGCGTCCCCGGGGGCACTTTGCCGCTTGCAATAGCAGCATGGCATAGAACCTCGGGCGTAGAAACAGGCAGGAGGGGTATGTTGAGCCCGTAACAGAGTCCTTTGGCGGTACTCAGGCCGATACGCAAACCCGTATAGCTGCCCGGTCCTTCGCTCAGGGCGATGGCATCAATGGGGAGTTGCTCCTGACGCGCATACGCCAACAGTTGCTGTATATATACGGGCAATAATCCGGCATGATTGCCCGCGTCGCGGGATAGTTCCTGCCGTATTACCCTGTCGTCTTGGCATAACGCCGCCGAACAGACTTTTGTACTGGTTTCAATACCTATTATTGTCATTTCGCATCCAATTAGCCGACAAAAGTACTACAAAAATTGCACATATGCAAATTTTCAGCGATTTTTTGTTCAGATTTTGTCATTTTGCCGCTTTTTCATTGCTCCTCACCGTTCAAAAGTTTGTCGGGCAGCTTACTCGGCCATCAACGAACGCAGTTTTTGTATATCATGCTCATCGCGTGCGATAATACGTCCGTCACTTGCGCGGATGAGTATGGTACAAGGTATGCCGGAAACGCCATAGGTAACGGCATTGGGGTCTTCCCAGCCCATCAGTTCGCTACCATGCTGCCAATCCAATTCCAGGGCATCTATTGCGCCGAGCCATTTGCTACGGCTGTCATCCAGGCTGACGCCGAGAATCTCCAGCCGGCCGTCAGAGGCGGCATACAACTGCTTGAGCGAAGGCATCAACTCGCGACAAGGCCGACACCAGCTGGCCCAGAAATCGATGAGCACATAGGGGTGCTCCGCCAGCAGTTCACTCAGTTTCAGGGTCGTACCATCGGGGCGGGTGGTCTCAAAGTCGGTATAGATCTGCCCAACGGCCGTCTTCTGCTCCGCGAGGAATGCCTGATAGACTCCCTCCAGGCCATAAGCCTCCAGCGAGTCGCGGTTGAGCGAATTGAACACACGTGCCTTCTGGTCGGTATCCAATCCATACACCAGGTCTTTGGCTATACGGTAAGCATCGCCGGTATTGGCGTTCTTCTCAATTAAATCAATCGATTTCTGTGCCAAATCATCCATAACAGCCATCTGCTGTTCCTCCGTATCGACGAGTTCTAACTGCTGTTCGGCACGCTTCATCATGTCCTCATATTGCTCGTAAGCACTCATCTTAGGTGCCTTTTGGGCGCACCCCGTCCACATTACACCCGCAAGGGCAAATACTAATAGTTTTTTCATATTTTAAAGAGTTTTTTCGGTAATACGGTATGACGGTATGACGTCATTGCGTCATTACGATGGTTTATTATTTATGGTAGGGTGGAATGGCTTGGGGCGAATTCCATCATTGTCTGCAAAGCCGGTGAGGGTTTGCCCTCGGGCGTAAAGGAACCCATATTATACCCCGCCCACCCCAGGGGGATATACTCCGCCGGACGCCAGCCGCCGTAGCATTGGGGTTCCCAATAGAAGATACCCCTACACGAGTCAATTTCGCTGATTCTATCGAGAAAATCCTGCATCACCATCTGCGACAAATCGGCGATGGAATCGTAGTTAGCAGCGGGCCACGGGTCGTTGAGCATACCTACCTCGGAAATCATCACAGGGCAGTGGAAAGTAGCAATCAGCCGGCGGATATTTTGCTCCGCACGCTCATTCATCTCCTGCCACGGCAAGCCCGACCACTCCGTCATCATCGGGTAGTGGCTCAGGCCAATCATATCAAAGCGTCCGCCGTTATCGAGCATGGCACGGAAGAACCAGTCGCGGTACTCGTAGGCGTTATCCACGTGCACAATGACTTTCACATCAGGGAAAGCCTCTTTGGCAGCCTTGTAGCCAACAGCCGTAAAACCGGCATAGTGCGTCCAGCAGTCGTTGATATTCTCACCCTTGTTGATGAGTTTGCCGGTAGGCCAAAGCATGCCATTGGGCGTCTCGTTGCCGATTTGCACCCATTCGGGACGGACACCGGCTTCCTTCAAGGCATAGAGCACGTCCAGGGTGTGTTCCTGCACAGCATCGCAGAGCTGCTGATAGCTGTAGTTCTGCCAGGCGGCGGGGATTGTCTGGTGGTGCGGGTCGGCAAAGAAATCGGAGTAGTGGAAATCAATCATGACGCGCAGCCCCTGTTTGGCAGCACGTACAGCCATGTTGACAACGTCGTCACGGTTGCTCCACCCGGTAGCATGATGTACCCACACGCGCAGACGAATGGCATTCATACCTATATTCTGCATGATCGTAACAGCATCGCCGTTATGACCGGCAAGGTCGTAAAAAGGCACGCTATCATGCTCCATCTCACTAAGCCAACTGATATCCGCCCCGCGGGCAAAGGAGCCGACGGGAGTGGCAGGACGGTAATAACACGCACTCAGCGCCAAAGCAGCAAACGCAAGAAAAATGATTTTTTTCATGGTCGTAAACATTTTATCGCCCAATAGGGCCGTCAATATGCTTTTCGGGTGCAAAATTACAAAAAATAATCGGAACATGCAAACTTTTGCGCTAAAAAAATGCCAGTAGAGATATAAAAAGTAAAAATATCGGCTATAAATTTTCAATTATCACTTTTTTTTTGTACCTTTGCGGCTGATTTTGAGGAACTATGTCCGATACCTATATAAAAAGCATGCCGAAAAGACACTACATACTACTATTACCGATTCTGCTGCTCGTTGCATGCAGTCGTCCCTCTACGCCCAAGCCCTATGGGTACTACCGCATCACGCTGCCCGATCACAGCTATCAGGTATTCGACGAGCCGTCATACCCCTATTCGTTCCTATACTCGCGGCATGCCGTCATTCAACCCGTCCGCTATGAGAACGAACGCTACTGGATCAATATTGTCTATCCCACGCTGAACGCGGCTATTCATTGCAGCTACAAACCCGTTCACGGGAATCTCCGCCAGCTGACCGACGATGCCTGGGAGTTTATATTCAACCATGCAGTCAAGGCATCCGCCATACCCGAACACGCATACGCCAATCCCGAGGCGCATACCTATGGGGTGTACTGCCAACTGATGGGGAACACCGCTTCGCCCATGCAGTTTTTCCTGACAGACTCCACCCGTCATTTTTTCCGCGGTGCCGTCTATTTCAATTGTGTACCCAACCAGGACTCCCTGGCTCCGGTTATTGACTATATGCAGGAGGATGTCCTTAATTTGATAGAAACGCTCCGATGGTAGAACTTGCAGAACAAATCATAGCCTCCCGCCGGCGCGGACACAAACTGCTGGCACTACTGATTGACCCCGACAAGCCTCAGCCGTTTGCCGCCTTGCCATACCTAAACGGGCAGGTGGACTATATCTTTGTAGGGGGAAGCACAGGCAGCATTTCTCCTGATTTCATCGAAACAATACGTTCACAAGCCTCACTACCTATTGTACTCTTTCCGGGTTCGGAAGCGCAATATAGTCCTCAGGCAGATGCGCTGCTGTTTCTGACGCCGATGAATGCCCGTGACCCACGCTGGCTTATCGACCGCCAAGTGGCTGTTGCTCCACTCATTGACGAAAGCCGCATCGGTGTAGTACCTACCGCCTATCTGCTCATTGACGGAGGGCGGGTAAGTAGCGCCCAACGTATCATGCAGGCCGAGCCCCTGCCGCGCACCGAGGTAGCGCGCATTCGTGCATACGCCAAGACCGCCCGTTTGATGGGTAAGTCACTACTCTACCTCGAGGCCGGGAGCGGAGCGGCAATACCCGTTCCCGCTGACATCATCCGTGCAGCAGCAGAAGCATTCGGTCAATCGCTGCTTGTGGGAGGTGGTATCCGCACACCCGAGGCGATGATGGAGGCTTTTGAATCAGGCGCTGACTTGGTCGTGATCGGTAATCATTTTGAAGAGGATCCCGCCTCGCTGACGTTATTTACCCACCCCTAAAAGCTATGACAGATGACGAACGCTATATGACCCTGGCACTCGGCGAAGCCCGCAAAGCGCTGGCGCGCGATGAGATACCCGTAGGCTGTATCATCGTATGCAACAATCAGATTGTAGGCCGCGGATACAACCTCACCCAGACGCTCGCGGATGTCACGGCGCACGCCGAGATGCAAGCCATCACAGCTGCAGCCGAGACATTAGGGGGTAAGTACCTGACAGACTGCACGCTATACGTAACGCTGGAGCCCTGCATCATGTGCGCCGGCGCAATCGGGTGGGCACAGCTGGCGAGGGTAGTCTATGGCGCCCCGGATCCCAAACGCGGCTACACCACCTTCGCGCCACGGGCGTTGCACCCGAAATGTCAGGTTTCATCGGGAATTTTAGAAGAAGAGTGTAGCACGATACTTCAATCATTTTTTCAATCCAAACGCCTATGAAAATCCACGAGTGGACCACATTTACGTACCTAAAAGACCTGCCCGTCTTCACGGCAAGTTCCACACGCCAACGTTTCTTCGCTGCGCTGGTAAAGTCGCTGATACTGGTAGCTGTTGCGCTCATAGCATGGCTTGTCTATCCGCGTTTCAGTCGCGATGCGTCGTCACTACTCATTGAAGCAGGCAAACCCTGGCCGTACGAGAAACTAACGGCTCAGTTCGATTTCCCCATCTACAAGACTGATGCCCGCTTGGCGCAGGAAAAGGAAGACCTGCTTGCATCGCTGACACCTTGTTTCAAACATATCGACGGGCGCGATACACGCTACCTGATACTATCGGTAGAAGACTGGGAGCAACTGCAAAAAGAGGAATATACATCCATTTCGGTCATCTCGCCGGATCATACGGCACGTACCGTTCTGCTGCGTAACGTCTATACGCCCAAGACTGCCTATTTGGCTACCGGCGAAGAAATGCTGCCCAACTTGATTGAAGATACACTTACCAACAGCAAACTCCGCAAGACCGTACTTGCCAACCTATCCGAGACGCAAGGAATGGTACAGGCGGGCGAGAAAATCATTGACCGCGGCGATATAGTTACCCCTGCCACCCATCAGATTCTGGTATCCCTCATGCGGGCGGAGACCGAACGCGACTCATCGGGTTATATCACCGGTATGTCGGGGCTGTACTATTTCATCCTTGCGCTATTTGTGATGGGTTTCCTCGCCGTGTATCTCATTATCTTCCGTCCGCGGCTGTGGGCGATAAAGAGTCTGACCTTCTTTGCGCTGCTGATGTCGCTGATGATTATCACGACCTCGCTGCTGATTCGCTTCACGGACCATCAATGGTTTTGGGTTGTTCCGCTGGCATGGGTACCTATTCTGACACGTGTGTTCTACGACTCGCGTACCGCGTTCTTCCTGCACCTGACTACCTGTATCATCATCGCGCTGGCAACCCCGCAGCCGTTCCTCTATTTCTTTGTTCAGGCATGCGCGGGTGGTATTGCGGTAGCCACCCTGTGGGATGTGTCGCAGCGCGCTCAACTGGCACGGACAGCAGGCATGGCACTATTAACCTATGCAGTCACTTACCCTGTTCTCTTCCTCTACTCGTTTGGTACATTCGAGACCATCGATTGGTACATCTACCTCTACTTCATCATCAACGCCGTACTCATCATCTGCGCCTATGGTGTCATCTATCTGTTTGAGAAGATGTTCCGCCTGGTCAGCAGCATCACGCTGGTCGAACTGACGGATATCAATTCGCAACTCATGCACGAGTTTGCCGAGACTGCACCGGGTTCGTTCCAACACTCGCTACAGGTCAGCAACATAGCTTCCTCAGCCGCACGCGCCATCGAAGCCAATGCCCTATTGGTTCGTGCCGGTTCGCTCTATCACGATATAGGCAAGATGGCCGCACCGCTCAACTACACCGAGAACCAAGCCGGTGGCGATAACCCGCTGATGAGCCTGAGCAATCAGGAAGCCGCCCGACAGGTCATCACCCATGTTACCGAAGGTGAACGTATCGCGCGCAAGCATCACCTGCCGGAAGTGCTCATCCAGTTCATCCGCTCGCATCATGGAACCTCACTGACGCGCTATTTCTATAACTCGGAGGTACGCCGCGTCGGCGCAGAGAATGTCAATCCGGCCGATTTTGCCTACCCGGGTCCACGGCCTCAGACCAAAGAAGCGGCTATTGTCATGATGGCCGATGCTATTGAGGCACGCAGCCGGAGTCTGGATCGATTCACGCCCGAGACGGTCAGCCAGATGGTGGACGACATGATCGATTTGCAGATGCAGTCCGGCCAGTTCGCAGACACGCAACTGTCATTCCGCGATGTAGAGACACTCCGGCGCGTATTCAAGGAACGCCTCATGCTCATCTACCACCACCGCATACAGTATCCTGAGTTGCCAAAAAATGAAAATACCAAATCGTAAGTAAATTGTCCAACTATAAACTCTATCTGGCCCCCATGGAGGATGTGACGGATCCTGCCTTCCGCCTCCTCTGCAAGCGATACGGTGCTGACCGCGTCTATACGGAGTTTGTCAATGCCGATGCCCTCGTTCGCGATGTAGAATCTACCGTCCGCAAACTACGTATCAGCGATGCGGAGCGTCCGGTAGCCATTCAGATATACGGCCGCGAAGCCGGCCCGATGGCTGATGCCGCCCGTATTGTAGAAGAGGCGCAGCCCGATTTTATTGATATCAATTTCGGCTGCCCTGTCAAGAAAGTAGCCGGCAAGGGCGCCGGTGCAGGTCTGCTGCGCGATGTACCCAAGATGCTGGCGATCACGCGCGCCGTGGTCAATGCCGTCCATCTGCCCGTCACCGCCAAGACACGTCTGGGCTGGACACACGATGAGTTGTACCTGCCCGATGGTACACCCTTTATCGTCAACCTGGCTGAAGCCTTGCAGGACTGTGGTATTCAGGAACTGGCCATCCACGGCCGCACACGAGCCCAGATGTACACCGGTGAAGCCGATTGGACACTCATCGGTGCGGTCAAGAATAACCCGCGCATGCATATACCCATCATCGGCAATGGTGATGTCACCACTCCCGAACGAGCACGCGAGTGCTTCGAACGCTACGGCGTGGATGCCATCATGGTGGGACGCGGTACCTTTGGCTGCCCGTGGCTGTTTGCCGAGATGAAAGAGGCTTTCATTCCCGATTTCGAAGCTACACAGCTGCATGGCATCCGTATCCCGCGCACCATGGCAGAGAAAGTGGAGGTACTCAAAGAACATGTCAGCCGCAGCATTGAGTGGATTGGCGATGAGCGCAAGGGTATCATTCACTCACGTCGTCACTTTGCCAACTCACCGGTATTCAAGGGTCTCTTCGACTTCAAGCAGACCCGCATCGCCCTCCTCCGTGCCGATACCCGTGACGAGGTATTCCAACTCATGGATTACATCGTCGAACATTGGGGAGAATGATATCTTAGTCCTCTATTTCAAGAACCAGGCGGAAGCCGCAGGACTCGGTCTCGGTAGTGGGGCTGAGGGTTTGCACCTCGGTCAGTACGGCTGAGGCTGCACTGGAGATAAAACTGCCACCCATGACCAGATATTTGCCGGTGGAGCCATCCGGCGTGGCAGTCCATTCTGCCACATTACCCGTCATATCATACAGACCAATCTCATTGGCTTTCTTCTGTCGTACGGGGTGTATCTTATTCTTGCTGTTAGCGCTATACCAGCCGACTTCGTCTATTCGGTCGCTGCCGGCATACATATAATGCTGCACACCGTCTTCATTAAAGAGCGCTAAGGTGGCATCGCCAGGCACTTTGATGCGCACGCCAATCATCTCGGTAACGACAGCCGCCCGCTCAATAGTACGCCGTTTCTTGAACTTGGCAAGCTTCTTTTTTTTGCCCTTCTCATCGGTAATTTCCGGCCTTTTACCACCGCGGTTGGCACCTTGCGCAGCATACTGCCATTCCTCGGCGGTAGGCAGTCGGAAGAGGTAACCGCTGAGGCTGTCCAGGCGATAGATAAAATCCTGGCAAGCAAGCTGTGAAACCCCGTTAACGGGCATCGAACCGCCTTTGTGCGATGAGGGGTTGCGTTTCATCAGCGCCTTCCATAGTGCTTGTGTCACCTCCGTCTCACTCATCATGAGTTTGGTGCCCGGCAGGCGAAGCATCTTGATCGTCTGACCTGCCACGTGCACCTTCAGTACCGAGTCACCGCGTGCTTTCATCTTGGGCGGTAGGGTTCGCTCGCCGTCAAGTGCAAGTCGGAAACCGCAGTCGTAGAAGCTATAGGACGGGTCGCGTCCCTCACGGGCAGAGAGGCGGGCATTGAGCGTGGAGGTATCCCAACTGCTACCGCGCACAACGCGGCGGACGCCTTCCTTTGGTCCGCGGGGGTCTATCTGCGTGTCGGGACCATAGGGTCCATACCAATCGGCACACCATTCTGCCACGTTACCCGTCATATCGTATAGGCCGAAAGCATTCGGGGCTTTCTGCGCAACGCTATGGGTGCGGTTGCTGCTATTGAGATAAAGCCAACCGACGGCATCGTAGTCGTTGCTTCCGGCATAATGCGTTTGCTTGCCATTCCCGCCTCGGGCGGCATACTCCCATTCAGCTTCTGTGGGCAGACGAAAAGGCTGTCCGGTGATGCTATCCAGACGCTTCAGGAACACCTGGCATTGCTTCCAACTGACCCATTCGATGGGCAGGTCATCTGCCAACCAGTCGCCTGAGTCCTCGCCCATAACGGCTTTCCAGAGCCGACGGGTAACTTCGGTTTTTCCGATGAAATAAGGAGAAATGGCCACACGATGCACCGGTTGGTCGGTAGAACCGACCTCGCTATGCTGCTCCTGGGTGCCACCCATTTGGTAGGCTCCGCCGGGTATCTCGGCCATCTCAAACTCCACATTTCCGACCGTAAATACCAATCCAAGTATTACTGTTAGTATATTCACGCGACCATTACTACAAAATGTATGCCAAATGGGCAAAGAAAAAGCGACTTAGATTTTTCATCTAAATCGCTTGATGTCGAGAAGACGTGACTCGAACACGCGACCCCTACGTCCCGAACGTAGTGCGCTACCAACTGCGCCACTTCTCGATTTGCGTTGCAAATCTTCGATTATTTGCTTCGCAAATTTACTCGTCGTCGGAAATGGTTCGCCTGAAGAATTTCGACTCCATCGAAATTGGGCGGCTCACCTTTCCTCCTCTCCACATCGAAACAAGTTTCGCTGTGGTATAGTAAAGATCATTTTTGGCACTTGGATTCCGAAAACCGAGAACCCAGAACCGAGAACCCTCAACTATTACGGTAGGATTTGGGGGTCATGCCTGTGTGGGTTTTGAAGAACCGGTTAAAAAAAGCCAGGTTCTCAAATCCCAGTGACATGGCAATCTCCTTCACCTGCAGGTTGGTAATCTTCAACTGCGCTTTAGCGTCGGTCATAATGGCCTCGTTGATGATATCTCCTGCCGTCTTGTTGCTGACCTGCTTGATGGTGCTGCACAGATGCGGAAGCGTCATGTGCATTGCATCAGCATATTCAGAGACGTGGTGCCACTCCGCGTAGTGGTTCAAAACCAATTTGGTATATTCCTGATAGATGGCGGTTCGGCGGTCTTGCGGCTTTACCAAGTAATTATCCTGCGTCCTTGCATAGGAGGAATAGGACAATTGCAAGAGGTTGAACACATACACCATCTTATCGGTTGACAACATCGAAGGCTGGCAATTGCTGGCTTTAAGCAGTAAGCGCGCCATATCGCAAATGACCTCGGCCTTCTCATCGTCCAGATGCACGGTCGGGTTCCTGAGTTGCAGTGCCTCGAGTGTCATCTGAGTACCAAAGGTGTTTTTGTCAAGGAAGGAGGATGAGAACAGCAGATAATACACCTTGGCATCCTCGCTGAACTCATGAATCAAAAGAAAACTACCGGGCTCCAAAAGCACTACGTCATTCTTACGAACTTCGTATCGGGTAATTCCGATGGTTGCTCTGGCACTACCTTCGACCATGATGGCGTACACTCCACATTTAATCTTGCACGGGAAGCGGCCGTACTCATTCATGATCCTGCCGCTGGCATCTCCGATCAAGAAATCAACAGGGCAATCCAGTAATGGTATTTTCTTTTCCTCCATATTTACTTTTCAAGCGGCTTTTATGTAAGCCGTTTTTCTCAGGCATTTTGTGCCCTCAATTAAAAAGCGGGTGCAAAAGTACTGCTTTTTTTTGACATGACCAAAAAAAAATGCACTTTTTCGCTAAAATAAGTGCATTTTTTGTATTTTTGTGCTTTAAATCAGTCAAAAAGGGTCGGATTATCTCGGTCGAGTTGCTTCAGTATGGCGCGCATGAGTGTTTCGCGGATTAGACGTGAGCGGTTGGAAATGCCATACCGTTTGCAGTACCTGTTGACGAGTTCCGCCTCCTTATCATTGAGCAGAATACTAAGTCGTTGGGTACGGGGATAACGTCGATATGAGGGTGTTGGTTTCAAAACTCAATACCTAAATTAAGTCCTACATGCACGATGCTGCGCCCGAGTGATCCGCTATAGGCGACATCATCCAGGGTCTCGGTAACCGTGAATTCGTCAGCCTGGAAAGCGGCGCGTGCGCCGAGCAAGAGAGCCGTTTTCTCGGCAAACTGGTAGCGCCAACTCAAAGCCAGATGGGCAGCCAATCCGCCTTTTGTATGGTGGGTAGTAAATCCGTACCCGATGCCAAGGCCAATCTCCGGGGCATGTTTAGTATCGGTAAGGGGCATAGACATGACCACCTGCAGGGGGATATAGATTCCTTTTCTATAGGGCAGTAAGGCTGTTTGGATGCCTACTCCGCCGCCCAGGAAAACACGTTTGTCGCCGATGCGCCGGCTACCAATCCAGAGGTCAGCCCCCACTCCGCCGCCGGTGTTATACCCCGGCACGATGGCTCCGCCCCCATTAAGGGTAAGACGTAGCGCCACGCGTGACTGGGAGGCTTTTTTCTCAGCTACGGGCTTAGCCTCAGCCGGTGCTTCGGCCTCGGTGGCTTCGTCTTCTACTGAGACGATTTCAGCAGCAGGATATTGAAAACGAGCTCCATTTTGGTCGCGCAAGATGAGCACCTCGTCATTACGAAGGATGACGGTACCCCGCAAGACTTTGCCGGACCGAAGGGTAATTACCTCAGCGCGGAACGGCGTCACGCAGAGCAGCAGTAGCAAGAGTAGGGAGGCAATCTTTTTCATGTGTCTATGAGTTCAAAGTCAATTTGTCGTTTCTCGGCATCTGCCCGCATGATGCGCACGCGCACCTGGTCTCCTAAGGTAAAGACGTGCCCTTCTTCGAGTCCCTCTTCGGCATTTATCATTTTTCGTCCGGCCCTTCCGCGTCTGCGCCGAGTATGTTCGGGCGCAGGTGTGGTACGCAGGCAGAAGTTCTTCTCATCAAAGGTGAGGTAATGACCCGGACAGATTGTGCGGATATGTACCAGCCCCTCCGCGTGCGAGTCGTTGAGTTGCACAAAGAGTCCGAAATCAGTCACGTTGACAATCGTGCCCTCGTGTTCTTCGCCGATATGCGAGCTCATATAGCGGCATAACATCTCCTTCTGCGAGTCGCGCTCTGCCATGGCAGCAGCCTGTTCGGCATCCGAGCAATGGCGACAAGCCTCCTCAAGGTCGGGCGGCAGCCCCTTAGTGCGCACGCGTTCGCCGAGGATATACTGCGCCACGAGGCGGTGAACCATCATATCCGGATAGCGGCGAATGGGCGAGGTAAAATGGGTATAAAAGGGGAATGCCAGTCCGTAGTGGCCGATATTATGGGTAGAATAGACCGCTTTAGCCATTGCCCGAACGAGAAGCATATCCAGCGTTTGCGCAGGCACATGATCGCCCATCTGACGGCGGAAGCGCTCCAGGTTCTCCAGTTTCTCGGTATCAGGTTTGTCATGTACACGATAGACCATTGGTTTGTTGGTCTTGCCGATATGCGTAGCAATGGTGCGGTTGGCAAGCAGCATAAACTCCTCGATGAGGTGGTTTGCCTCGGTGGCCTTATGGAACCATATATCCACGGGATTGCCTTCTTCGTCAAGCTGAAAACAGAGTTCATCCTGCTCCAAATCAAGCGCTCCGGAGGCCATCCGTTGCTGCCGGAGGATGCGGGCAAAGCCATTGAGCGTCACGAGTGCTGTGTCCAGTTCCGGCGAGCCGGAAGAGGACTGCCCGTCCAGAATAGACTGCACCTCGCCATAATGGAAGCGATAGTCACTATTGATGACCGTACGGCACACCTTATATTTGAGCACCTGCGCGTCACGCGAGAGGGTAAAGATGACCGACATGCAGAGTTTATCTTCGTGGGGATTGAGCGAACAGAGGTCGTTACTCAACTCCTCGGGCAACATAGGCAGGACGCGGTCCACGAGGTATGTACTGGTGCCCAGGTCATAGGCACGTTTATCCAGGTCAGAACCGGGCTCCACATAGTGTGTCACATCTGCAATATGCACGCCCACCTGCCAGGTGTCATCGTCCTCATGGAGGAAGGATAAAGCATCGTCAAAATCCTTGGCCTCAATGGGGTCTATAGTGAAGGTAATGACGCCTCGCATATCCCTTCTTCGTAGTATTTCGGTCTCAGAAAGCATAATTTCGTGCAAAATTACTAAAAAATTTGCATATGTGCAAATAATTTTGTACCTTTGCACGCTTTTTTATGAAAAATAGATAAAATCATTGTATATGACACACATTAAAGTTAGCCAAGTTAATCAGCCCGCATGGAGCGAGGTTACAGTACATGCCAATCTGCCGGAGAATCTGAAGAAGTTGCAGGAGTTGGCCTACAACCTGTGGTGGGTATGGAATTCGGACGCCAAGAACGTATTCCGTTACGTTGACCACGAAGCATGGCATCGTGCCCAATCGAACCCTATTATGATGCTCAACTACATCTCGTACGAGCGCATGACCGAGCTCTGCAACGACCAGTCATTCCTTATGGAATTAGGCCGTACTTATGCCGACTACCGCGCCTATATGGATGTACCCAAAGACAAAAACAAGCCGTCAATAGCGTACTTCTCAATGGAATATGGTCTGACGCATATTTTGAAGATATACTCGGGCGGTCTGGGTATTCTGGCAGGTGACTACCTGAAGGAAGCCTCCGACTGCAACGTAGATATGACCGCTATCGGATTCCTGTACCGCTATGGTTATTTCACTCAGACTCTTTCACCTGAGGGTCAGCAGATTGCCAACTACGAGGCTCAGAACTTCACCCAACTACCTCTCATCCAGATGAAGGAAGAGAACGGAAGCCCGATGGTTATCGAAGTACCCTACCCGGGCCGCACCGTAAAGGCGTATCTGTGGAAAGTGGCTGTAGGTCGTATTGACCTGTATCTGCTGGATACCGACAACGAGCTCAACAGCGAGTGGGATCGCCAGATTACTCACCAACTCTATGGCGGCGACTGGGAGAACCGTATCAAGCAGGAGATTCTGCTCGGTATCGGCGGCATGCTGGCGCTCAATAAATTAGGTATTAAGAAAGATGTATACCACTGCAACGAGGGTCACGCTGCCCTGATGGGTCTGCAACGTCTGGTGGATCTGGTGGAGAAAGAGGGTCTGAACTTCAACGAGGCACTGGAAGTGGTTCGCTCGTCGGGTCTCTACACCTGCCACACCCCCGTTCCCGCCGGTCACGACTATTTCGAAGAGGGCTTGTTCTACAAGTATATGTCGGAATATCCGCATCGTCTGGGTATCGAATGGAAAGACCTGATTGGAATGGGTCGTCAGAACCCCGATGACAACAACGAGAAGTTCTCGATGTCAGTCTTCGCTCTGAACACCTGTCAGGAAGCCAACGGCGTAAGCTGGCTGCACGGCGAGGTATCGAAGAAGATGTTCGCGCCCGTATGGCCGGGTTATTTCCCCGAGGAACTGCACGTAAGTTACGTGACCAACGGTGTGCATATGCCTACTTGGGCTGCATCGGAATGGAAAGAGCTGTATAAGAAGACCTTCCCGAAACAGTGGTGGTTTGACCAGTCGAATCCGGATATGTGGAAGGCCTACAACGACCTCGACGACAAGGATATCTGGGATGTACGTATGAGCCTGAAGAACAAGCTCATTGATTATATCAAGGAGCAGTTCCGTGATGACTGGATGAAGTCGCAAGGTGACCCCGCCCGCATCGTTCGCGCGCTGAACGAGATGAATCCCAACAACTTAATTATCGGTTTCGGTCGCCGCTTTGCTACCTACAAACGTGCGCACCTGCTCTTCACGGACCTGGAGCGTCTGGAGCGTCTGGTTAACAACCCCAACTATCCCGTGCAGTTCCTCTTCGCCGGTAAGGCTCACCCCGCCGACGGCGGTGGTCAAGGCCTCATCAAGCGCATCATTGAGATCAGCCGTATGCCGCAGTTCCTGGGTAAGATTATCTTCCTGGAGAACTACGATATGCGTCTGGCTAAGCGCTTGGTATCCGGTGTGGATATCTGGCTGAACACCCCGACTCGCCCGTTGGAGGCCAGCGGTACATCCGGCGAAAAAGCCCAGATGAACGGCGTGCTGAACTTCTCGGTACTGGACGGCTGGTGGCTGGAAGGCTACGTCAAGGGAGCCGGCTGGGCACTGACCGACAAGCGTACCTACGAGAATCAGGCGCACCAAGACCAGCTGGATGCTGCTACCATCTACCAGTTGCTGGAGTCGGAAATCATCCCGATGTACTATGCCAAGAACTCGAAGGGCTACAGCCCCGAGTGGATTCAGACCATCAAGAACTCCGTTACGAAGATCACACCGCGCTTCACTACCAAGCGTATGATGGACGACTACTTTGAGCGCTTCTACAACAAACTGGCTGTTCGTCATGGTCTGCTCATCCAGAATAACTACCAGAAAGCCCGCGAAATCGCTGCTTGGAAAGAGAAAATCGCAACCCACTGGGATAAAATCCGCGTACTCAATATCACGGCACCCGACCGTTTCTTCTCGAACCCGAGTGTGGGTGAGAAATACACCATCACCGTGGATATCGACACCGACGGCCTCAACGACAATGGTATCGGCATTGAACTGGTAGCTATACGCACCTCGACTCACAACAACGACAAACTCTACGAGGTTGAACCGATGAAGGTAACCAAGGTGGAAGGCAGCCGCATGCACTTCGAGACCACCTACCAGATGGACTATGCAGGCGGTATGAAGTTCGGTCTCCGTATGTTCCCGCAGAACGAGATGCTGCCTCACCGTATGGACTTTGCCTACGTGCGCTGGCTGTCGCGTCAGGAACTGGATTAATCGGACAGGCTGCGCTGTTAAAAAAAAAGATGTGCCCGAAAGCACATCTTTTTTTTTAGGGCAAACAACTCTCGCCCGCCCTCATACTGCATTTTGCAGCCTTAGGGAATCGGCTTTGGCAATCTGGCGCTCGGCTAATTCACGGGTGATAAGTACATCGGTGCTCTTTTTATCCTTTGCCTCTGCGGGCAGCGAATACATCAGATCCATCATCACCGTCTCCGTCAGCGAACGCAGACCGCGCGCCCCGAGTTTGAATTCAATGGCTTTGTCCACAATATAATCCAACGCCTCGTCCTCAAAACGGAGTTGCACGCCATCCATGGCCATGAGTTTTTGATACTGCTTCGTGATCGCATTCTTGGGCTCCACCAAGATACGGCGCAGGGCTGCGCGGTCAAGAGGCTCCAGATAGGTCAGGATAGGCAAACGACCGATAATCTCGGGTATTAGGCCAAAAGACTTCAGGTCCTGGGGTGCAATGTAACGCAGCAGGTTGTTCTTATCAATGCGCTGGGCTTTCTGCACAGCATCGAAGCCTACCACCTGCGTGTTGAGCCGCTGGGCAATCTTGCGCTCAATACCATCAAATGCGCCACCGCAGATAAAGAGGATCTGGCTGGTGTCAATCTTCACAAACTCCTGTTCCGGATGCTTGCGTCCACCCTTAGGCGGAACGTTAACCACGCTTCCCTCCAGCAGTTTCAGCAGTCCCTGTTGCACACCCTCACCGCTCACGTCGCGCGTGATGGAGGGGTTGTCGCTCTTGCGGGCAATCTTGTCGATCTCATCAATGAAGACGATACCCTTTTGGGTCTTCTCTACATCATAGTTTGCCTCTTCCAATAGTCTTACCAGGGTGCTCTCCACATCCTCGCCCACATAGCCGGCTTCGGTCAGCACCGTCGCATCAACGATGGTGAAGGGCACCGAAAGCATCTTGGCGATGGTGCGTGCCATGAGCGTCTTGCCCGTACCGGTAGAGCCCACCATGATGATGTTGCTTTTCTCAATCTCTACGCCGTCTTTGTCCTTGGGTTGCAACAGACGCTTGTAGTGGTTGTACACCGCCACGCTCAAGTATCGCTTAGCCTCGTCCTGACCGATGACATACTGGTCCAGAAAGGCCTTTATATCCGTAGGACGCGGCAGGGTTGCCAGATCCAGATTCAGTTTATCAACGGGTTTCTTGACCTGTTTTGCCAAAGCCTCCTGCACCTGACGATGACCTTCTTCAATGCAGTCGTAGCAGATATAACTGCCCGTCTCACTGGAGAAGATATTCGTGGTCGTTTGTCCGCAGAAACTGCAGACCGGTTTTCGATAGGATGCCATACTTAGCCTTATTTCTTGGTATAAACGCGGTCAATCATGCCGTAGGCGAGTGCCTCCTCAGCTGTCATCCAGTAGTCACGATCGGCATCGTGGCGGATACGCTCGATATCCTGTCCGCTATGCGAGGCGATAATCTGGTATAGTTCGTCCTTGAGTTTGAGTATCTCCTTGGCTGTAATCTCGATATCGGAAGCCTGCCCCTGGATGCCACCCATTGGTTGGTGAATCATCACGCGGCTGTGGGGCAGTGCGGCACGCATACCCTGCTCACCTGCCACCAGGAGCACGGCACCCATGCTGGCTGCCATACCGGTGCAGATGGTCGATACACGGCTGTGCACAAACTGCATGGTATCATAGATACCCAGTCCGGCATAGACGCTTCCGCCCGGGGTGTTAAGGTAGATGTGGATATCCTTATCGCTGTCGGCCGAGTCCAGATAGAGGAGTTGGGCTTGAATAACATTGGCTGTATAATCGTTCACCTCCGTTCCGAGGAAGATGATACGATCCATCATCAGACGGGAAAAGACATCCATCTGCGTGACATTGAGTTGGCGTTCCTCCAATATGGAGGGCGATATATAACTATCGCGCATGACATGCTCTACGTGCATGGTGTTCATACCGCGAGACTTGGCAAATTGCAGAAAATCGTTCATCGTATTGAGTTATTTATTATTAGGTTGATACAATAAGGAGCCACGCTTGCGCGCGACTCCTTAAATTATTACGCGTACGCGCGCGGTTACTTAGCAAGAGCCTTCTTGGCGCGGCGACGATCCTGAGCGCACTGAATCTCGTATGCGATGTTCGGAGCGATACACATACTGGAGTACGTACCTACAATCACACCGATGAGCAGGGCGAATACGAAGCCTTGGATACTCTCACCACCCAGGACAAAGATGGCCAGCAATACCACGAAGGTGGACATCGTCGTTGAGAACGTACGGCTCATCGTTGCATTGATGGCGTCGTTGATATTGACACTGCGCTCACGCTTTGCATACAGCGTATGGTACTCACGTACGCGGTCGAAGATAACCACGGTATCGTTAATCGAGTAACCAATCACCGTCAGGATGGCAGCGATGAAGGCTTGGTCAATCTCCATCGAGAAAGGCATAATCTTCCACAGCAAAGCGTACGAACCCAGTACCAGGATTGAGTCGTGTGCCAGGGCGGTCACAGCACCTACCGAGTAAGCCAGGTTGCGGAAACGAATCAGGATGTAGAGGAATATACCGATCAGCGCGCAAATGATAGCGATGATAGCGGCATTGGTGATATCGTCGGCAATAGCCGGACCCACCTTCTGCGACGACTGGATACCAATCTCAGGCATATTCTCCGTAGAACGGAACTGCTCAAAGGTGGTTCCTTCCGGCAGATACTGGCGGCAACCCTCATACAGGAGTTCCTCAATACGGTTGTCCACTTCCTCGCTATTATCCTTAATCATAAAGTTGGTCGATACACGCAGACGGTTGTCGTTACCTACGGTGATGACGCGGATAGTCAGGTTCTCACCGGCGGGATTCTCCGGCGTGAAGACATCCGTCAGGGTGTTCTGCATAGCCTCGGTCGAAACGGGCTCAGCAAAACGAATCACATAGTTACGACCACCGGTAAAGTCGATACCCAGGTTCAGACGACCCATCAAGTGGGGCTCCAGACCCAACAGACCGATTACGACCAGCACGCACGAAATGATATAGAAAATCTTGCGGTTCTCTACGAAGCGAATATTCGTATTCTGCAGGAAGTTCTTCATGTAAGACGTAGTGAAGGCCAGCTCCTTAGCGTTATCCTTGCTTGCATAAGCCTCCAGCCACAGACGGGTCAGGAACACGGCGGTCAGGAACGACGAGATGATACCAATCATGTACGTTACGGCGAAGCCCTTGATGGGACCGGTACCAAAGATAGCCAGAATAGCACCCGTCAGGAACGACGTCACGTTGGCATCCACGATGGCAGAGATGGCACCCTTGAAACCGTCTTGTATTGCCTTGCGCATGTTCTTACCGGCGCGCATCTCCTCACGGATACGCTCGTAGATAAGCACGTTGGCATCCACAGCCATACCCATCGTCAGCACGATACCGGCAATACCCGGCAGGGTCAGTACGGCTGAGAACGAAGCCAGAATACCTACCAGCAGGAACACGTTGCACAGCAACGCTGCATCAGCAATCAGGCCGGGGATGAGACCGTAGTAGAAAATCATGTACAGCAGAATCAGCACAAAGCCGATAGCGAAGCTCCACAAACCGTTAACCACGGCTTCGTGACCCAGACTCGGGCCCACAACATCCTCTTGGATGATACGTGCGGGAGCCGGCATCTTACCGGATTTGAGGGTGTTAGCCAAGTCCTTGGCTTCCTCTACGGTGAAGTGACCGGTAATCTGCGAGTTACCACCGGCAATCTCGTTCTGCACGGTAGGATAGCTATATACATAGCCGTCCAGCACGATAGCGACCGATTTGCCGATATTATCCTTGGTGATACGCTGCCAGGCCTTGGCGCCCTCAGCGTTCATCGACATCGATACATTGGCGTAAGCGCTGGTCTGCGAGAAGTCGGCACGTGCGTCGGTGATGACATCACCTTCCAGGCTGGCACGACCGTCACGCTGGGCCTTCAGGGCTACCAGGGTGAAATACTGACCGGCCTCATCCACAGCCTTTACACTCCAATAGAAGCGCAGGTCGCGGGGCAGTACCTGTTTGGCAATTGTTCCGGTGAGCATCTGCATCACGCGGGCGGTATCCTTGGCATGAACGGTACCTACAACTGGGCCTTGGTAAGCCTGACCGGTCTGGCTGATGCTGGGGTTCAGGATGAAGAACAGGGGGTTCACCTTCTGCATCTCACGCATCTGGGCCTCGCGGTCTTCGTCGCTAACAGCAGCCTCGTCGGTCTCAGCTGCGTTGTCCTCAACCAGTGCAGCGAGGTCATCGGTCGTCTCGGTCTCAGCCGTTTTCTCTTCCACGTTCTCTTCCACGGCGGGGGTGGTATCCTCTGCTACAGCCTCGGTAGCCTCGGTAGCCTTGGCATACTCGCTGTTGATGGTAGCCAGCTGGGGCAGAATCTCGCTGAGCTCATAGGTCTCCCAGAACTCCAGGTTCGCACTACCTTGCAGCAGTTTGCGCACACGCTCAGGCTCCTTGATACCCGGCAACTCAATGAGAATACGGCCGGCCTGGCTCAGACGCTGGATATTGGGTTGAACCACACCGAAACGGTCAATACGGGTACGCAATACGTTGAATGAGTTGGCAATAGCCCCATCCACTTCCTCACGGATAACCTTCTCAACCTCGGCATTGGTGCTGGTCAACGTCACCTTGTCCTTCAACTCGAAGGTCGAGAAGATCGTTGCCAACTGCGCGTTGGGGTCGATAGCATAGAACGACTCAATGAACAGGGTCACGAAGTCACGGCCATCACCATTACGCTGCATATCGTTAGCCTTCTGCATAGCTTGGGTGAAGAGGGCTGAGGTGTTGTTGCCGCTCAGCGAACGCAGAATGTCAGGCACGCTGACCTCCATGATTACGTTCATACCACCCTTCAGGTCAAGACCCAGGTTGATTTCCTTGGCGCGGCATTCCTTCAACGTGTAACCGAACCATACTTTTTGCGTAGCAATCGAATCCAGATACACATTCACCATGGCATCATCGCCGGCTGCATACTCCTTCGCCTTGTTGTCATAATGACGAACAACGGCGCTGAAACTCAGATAAAAGGCGCATACCAATGCAAGGCACACCGCCAAAATCCGAACAAGTCCTTTGTTTTGCATAATGTTTTGTTTATTGTTTTACTATTATTTTTTTCTTTTTTTTGGTGTCGTTTTGCTGCGCGCGCTCGTACGCATACGGGCACACCCGCACAAAATAGCTTGCAAAAGTACTGTTTTTTTCTGACATACGCAAATTTTTCTTGCATTTTTCATAAAAAAAGTAGCAAATAATTGCAAAATACACCCTATCACCCCCTATCGATGGGTATCAGGCAGGCTAAACGACCAAAAAAAAGACCCGCACTGCGAGTCTCCTTTAGTTGCGGAGGATGGGATCGAACCACCGACCTTCAGGTTATGAGCCTGACGAGCTACCACTGCTCTACTCCGCGATATAACCACGTTTCATTCAAACGGGACTGCAAAAGTACTGCTTTTTTTTGACATGTGCAAATTTTTCAGCACTTTTTTTTGATTTTTTAGTCAAAAACCCTCATTTTCTTCAAGAAAAGAGCCTCTCAACACTCAACTCTCAACTCTAAACTGCACTCAACTCTAAACTCTAAACTCTCAACTAAAAAAGTCATCCAACGGCTCCTTCGAGCGACACTTGCAGCAGTTTTTGTGCCTCCACAGCGAACTCCATCGGCAGTTTGTCCATTACCTCCTTGGCATAGCCGTTGACGATGAGTCCGACGGCATCTTCGGTAGATATACCGCGCTGACGGCAGTAGAAGAGTTGGTCCTCGCTAATCTTGCTCGTCGTGGCCTCGTGCTCTACCGTGGCGGTGGGGTTCTGTATCTGCATGTCGGGGAATGTATGCGCACCGCAGCGGTCGCCTAAGAGCAGGCTGTCGCACTGGCTGTAGTTACGGGCATGGTCGGCACCGGGTACCACCTTCACCAGACCGCGATAGCTATTCTCACTCTGCCCGGCGGATATACCTTTGGATATGATACGCGAGCGCGTGTTACGCCCCAGGTGTATCATCTTGGTTCCCGTATCAGCCTGCTGGTAGTTATTGGTGACGGCTACGCTGTAGAACTCCGCCGATGAGTTATCACCGCGCAGAATACAACTGGGGTATTTCCACGTGATGGCACTACCCGTCTCCACCTGCGTCCAACTCAGCCGCGCGTTCTCATACGTGATGCCGCGCTTGGTCACGAAATTATAGATTCCACCCTTGCCTTCCTTGTCGCCCGGATACCAGTTCTGTACGGTGGAGTATTTAACCTCCGCATCCTTCTTCACAACAATCTCCACGATGGCAGCATGCAACTGGTTCTCATCGCGCATCGGTGCCGTGCAACCCTCCAGATAACTGAGGTACGCACCTTCATCGGCCACCAATAGCGTGCGCTCAAACTGACCCGTATTCGAGGCATTGATGCGGAAATAGGTACTCAACTCCATCGGGCACCGCACGCCTTTGGGGATATACACAAAACTGCCATCGGAAAAAACAGCCGAATTGAGCGCAGCGTAGAAGTTATCACTGTAGGGCACCACGCTACCCAGGTGTTCGCGCACCAATTCCGGGTATTCGCGTACCGCCTCAGATATTGAGCAGAAGATAATCCCCTGCTTGGCCAATGTGTCGCGGAAGGTGGTCTTGACGCTGACGGAGTCCATCACGGCATCCACCGCCATATTGCCCGCCAGGGCGGCACGCTCCTCCAAGGGGATACCCAACTTATCGAAAGTCTTTTGTATCTCGGGGTCTATCTCGGCGTTGGCTTTAGCATTGGCATTGGCCTTAGGTGCTGCGTAATACGAGATAGCTTGAAAATCAATATCGGGTATTCGTAGGTGCGCCCAAGTCGGAACGGGCATCGTCAGCCACTTGCGGTAGGCTTTCAGACGGAACTCCAAGAGCCACTCGGGTTCCTGTTTCTTGGCGGAAATCAAGCGAATAACCTGTTCGTTGAGCCCACGCGGGATAACATCCGTCTCCACGTCAGTCGTAAAGCCGTACTTATACTCCTGCGCTGTTATGTCTTGTATAATATCTTCCATCGTCTGTTTATACTATTAGAGCCGCCCTATCAGGCGGCTCCATGGAGGTCGGTAGCAGATTCGAACCGCTGTCCCCGGTTTTGCAGACCGGTCCCTAACCACTCGGGCAACCGACCAATTTTTGATGCTCTCAATCAAAAGCGGCTGCAAAGAGCCATTTTTCTCGAGCAAAATATTTGCTCTCGATCAAAAGCGGCTGCAAAAGTACTGCTTTTTTTTGACATACGCAAATTTTTCTGACAAAAAATGCAAAATATTGTGTTTTTTTTGAAAAAAAGTGACCGATGCTTGCACAAATGAACTTTTTTCCGTACCTTTGCAGCGTTTTTAGACTAACAACCAACGACAAAAAATATTCATTATTCATTAATCATTATTCATTGAAATGAAACCCTACATACATACTGTCCGCTATTACGAATGCGACCGAATGGGCATCACGCACCATAGCAATTATATCCGGTTCATGGAGGAAGCCCGCATTGACTGGATGGACCAGTTGGGCTACGGCTTCGAAAGGATGGAGGCGGAAGGCGTCGTATCGCCGGTTCTCGCTGTAGAATGCCATTACAAGCACTCCACGACCTTTAAGGACTCTATTGCCATTGAGGTTGAGGTAGCAGAAATCACTACGCTGAAGATTCGATTCCGTTACACCATGCGTGTCGGCGAACAAGTAGTCTGCACTGCCGAGAGCCTGCATTGTTTCCTTGAGAACGGTCGTCCCGTTGCCCTCGAGCAACGCTTCCCCGACTTCTACCGTATCCTTATGGCTTGACGGGGAAGGTATTTTAAAATAACAAACAATCGGTATATTACAACTTCCTTCTGATATACGCAAAAAAATCGCCAATTCACATAAAATTGGCGATTTTTTTGTCGGTTCTCGGTGCTGGGTTCTGGGTTCTGGGTTCTCGGGAGAGACGGCAAGGAATGCCGTCTCTACAGGTGACCACGGTTCTCGATTCTGGGACCCCAAAAGCTCAACATGAGGTTTTGGGGAGAGCGGAGGCCCTGAGGACTTCAATGAGT
>OCTX014548646.1_pt1 | contig 26772 bp, 23 predicted proteins | sample 1539691 | NCBI WGS metagenome assembly OCTX01 (sample SAMN02144231, study PRJEB22623) | gut metagenome | biome: sheep rumen | host: Ovis aries | place: New Zealand
GGAACATGCTCTATGAGTATTGTCGGTTATCACGATGAGATAATCGTGAACACGTCTTAATCCTTATTATAATGGAACATGCTCTATGAGAGTTTGGTGTAAAGCACCCTACCGTTGCACCCTATTTGTCTTAATCCTTATTATAATGGAACATGCTCTATGAGGACACACAGACAAGTGCGTTCGACGATTTCTTGGCAGTCTTAATCCTTATTATAATGGAACATGCTCTATGAGAGAAAAAGAATCCCTTTATTATTGTGATTTAGCTGAGTCTTAATCCTTATTATAATGGAACATGCTCTATGAGGTTCGGTGGCCCGGACGATCCGCGCTGGCAGTCGCAGTCTTAATCCTTATTATGATGGAACATGCTCTATGAGGAAACCGATATTCCGAGTACTGCTCAATGCTATGAGGTCTTAATCCTTATTATAATGGAACATGCTCTATGAGACAAACAACATTATTCACTTAATAAAAGCCTTATGAAGGTCTTAATCCTTATTATAATGGAACATGCTCTATGAGTGAGCGTAAGGGCTGGTACGATCCGCGCGACGAATGGTCTTAATCCTTATTATAATGGAACATGCTCTATGAGACCAATTGGCACTTCAAACATCAATTCAATGTAACGTTGGTCTTAATTCTTATTATAATGGAACATGCTCTATGAGCGGCAACGGTCGCGACAAAAACAACGTGAACGTGTCTTAATCCTTATTATAATGGAACATGCTCTATGAGTTACCGGGTTTCATCCGAAGGACAAATCCGACAGGTCTTAATCCTTATTATAATGGAACATGCTCTATGAGGCAAACACATTGTTCAACTAAATATTAAAAGTCATGAAGGTCTTAATCCTTATTATAATGGAACATGCTCTATGAGAGTACGCGCGTGAGAATATCGGCGAGCAGCAGTATGTCTTAATCCTTATTATAATGGAACATGCTCTATGAGCGCTGAAGGAAAGATTGCTTCAATCAACGCCACTACGTCTTAATCCTTATTATAATGGAACATGCTCTATGAGGTTCTCTCAAGAACCATAGAAGGAATGATCGCAGCTGTCTTAATCCTTATTATAATGGAACATGCTCTATGAGTTATGGAAACAACAAAGGAATAAAGAGGGTGGAAAGTCTTAATCCTTATTATAATGGAACATGCTCTATGAGCCCATAAACGAAACTTGGGATGGTGTAAACCTGTTTTCGTCTTAATCCTTATTATAATGGAATATGCTCTATGAGTGGACAATCCAAGATGCAAGGGAGGGGGATGTGCTGTCTTAATCCTTGTTCTAATGGAATTATTGGTGTCCGCTAAAACTTTTTATTGCCCCAAAAAGACTTTCAATCGCTGATTATATGCGATATCGAGTTGCCTTTTTCAAAAGTAAGCCCCTAATCACTTATTATTCTGTAAATTCCATCGGCTGTCCGCTAAAACGAGCTCATAAAAGCAAGATGGGCATCCCCAAATTTGCTTTTGCAAGCCTTTAACGGCTGACTATGGTGTAAAATGGTTCAATTATAAGGCTTTATTTTGTTATCAGGAACGGCTGTCCGTTAAAAAAGAATGATATGAAGTATGGAGGAGGCTTACTTTTTCAAATACAAATCCGCAATGCCTTTGTATCGGAACTGGGGACATATGATTTGTCGATTTTCAACTTTTAGCGGACACCAATATAATGGAATATGCTCTATGAGTCTGAAAAAGTGAAACCTCTAATAATAGAGCGTAAAAAGACATTCTTCTTCGTTTTTATTTACAAACCGCCTTTAAAAACATGGTTGCTTTTTTGAGCGTGCAAAGGTAGTGAAAATGTACAAATTGTCAAAGAACGCAAGGTTAAAATACGTAAGGTGTCAGTATTCTCTGAAACTGACGAACGAGAAGGTTGACGTTCTTGTTCCGTCTTCATGCTCAATGACTTGGCGTTCTGTTGTTGATGCCACACACCGTATGCCTCTGCACTTCAGTTGGGATACGAGGGCATAGACGAGTGTCATTTCGCCCATGACATGAACGGTCACCTCGGCATCCTTGCTCAGTTCCTCAATCTTCTGGACATATTCTTCGGCCAGCTGTTCAACCACCAGATGATCATCCTCGGGGTTCACTTGGGGGAAAGGCATATCCACCACCTCCCCATATTGCTCTGCTGCCTCCTTCTGCTTCTCCTCCCATCGCTCAGACGGGTGATTGGATAGATTGATGAACAAATAGTATTGAGATGTAGTAATTTCAGGAATAATTATGTCATCAATATGCTCATTTAAATAACAGACACACTGGTTGATGTATGGTATAAAATCGTCTTTTAATTGTTTATATGTGAAATTACCATTGGCATGAGCTAAGGAGTTACGGGCTGATGTAACAAATTGGTAGGGCTTCCTCAGTTCCTGAATGAAATGCATGTCAGCAATAACATTGGTTATGTTAGCATAATAAAGAAGGTCTCCTCTCCATTTTTTCTCCTTATAATCCTTTTCTCTCGTGCCGAGAATGGCAGAAATATAAGTGCGAAATATTTTTAAGCTCATTCTTTCAGGTTTGAGTTTTTCTAGTTTGTCAGCTAAGCGATAAATAATATATTCTTCTGCTAATGGAAAACTCTGCATCAGCCAGTTGTGTTTTATAGTCCAATTAATGGCAGCTTCAATGTTATTGAAACTGTCTTCGCCTTGAAATTCTTCTGTTTCTTTGTCTATGGTATTCAGAAGATTCAGTATTGGAGGAATGAACTGATTTGATCTTTTCAGTTTCTTATATAATACTCTAAAATCTTTAATATATTCGCCTTTCTTTAAGTTTTTAAAATCGATGGTTGCTATATATTCATCCAAATCGGAAAAAGACTTTCCGAACTTCAAAATTCTACCGTTCACAATATTTTGGGTGAATACCCCTTTCATTCTACCGATTCTTCCAAATTCTTTCAGGCTACTGGCAATTTGATTATATTCTTGAAGATGTACTATATTTGTGATATCTACAATAGGGGCGATTCTTTTTTCTATGGGTATTAGCCTCGCTTTATACTGGGGACCCAATTTTTCAAAGGCACCGTACATGACAGACATCAGTTGGGTGCCTATCATGAATTTTGAGTAGTTGAACAGAACGATGGAGAATAGGGGGATAGACCGAAATGCATGAGTAACATCCAAATAGATTTCATCTCCTCCTCTTAATTTGCCATAGACCGTGTTGAAAATGTCCCATGTTTCATTTTCCGAAAAGCCTGCCACAATATCAACCTCTTCGATTTCTGCTTTGAGATTCATGCGGTTCTTTAAATCTTCGAGGCGGTGTTTCAGTCCAATCTTTTCTATCTCTGTTGTGGCTTTTTCTTGCCCATTGTCAATCCAGTTGAACTCCTTGGAACCTTTTTCTCCAGTCTTTTCTTCTGAGGTGCAAAAGATATAGATATGATCCTGCTCTGACCAATCCTTACAGATGTCGGTAATAAGTGCTTCCTGGACAAAGCGGACAGGCTCTGAAAGTGTTTCTTTTATTTTATACTTACACTCGACATAATTGTTCGTTCCCAAGAACGAAATGAAAACTTTTCTTGCCATATCTTTACTGCTTTAATGGATGATCGTTTCGATTACCGATATGCTATTGGCTAAAACCCTTAGCATTTCAGGGACACTCTTCTCGCTCTCTATGGAATGGGCGGTACAGTTTCTAAGTGGTTTCAACTGCTTGTAAATTTGCTTGAACTCCCGGTCGCAGTGAATCATTCTGGCTTCAGGTCGGTATTTTAACGCAGCCTTTGCCATCTCGCGCATGTCATAGTCGTTCCACTTCATACCGTTTTGCTCACAAATATAGGTAATCATTGCTTCGTTGATAGTTAACATGGATTGAGCATATTTTTTGTGTTCCATCTGCCATTTTGCCACTTTCAATTGGAACAAAGAGTGCTTGCCTTGGGGAACGGAAAATCTTGTGATAAAACCGTTAATGACAGGATTGATTGTCAATTGCGGCAAAAGAGTAGTATATTGCTTGTTCTTTATTGCTGAGAGACGCTGGGAGATGTTTTGTATGGCATGCAGATGATTCAAGTTCATCAGGTTGGAATACTCTTCAAGGAGTGTGGCCACGCTTTTGTCTTCACTTTTTATGAGTTCAGAGATTCTGTATGCATTCCCAAATTGTGAAAACGAATAGGCTCCCGTTATCCAGTCGTTGACTTCCATCATCGCCTTTAAATCGATGATGGGTGTAAAACCGAGTTCCCTGTTAACCTCTAGCATGCCATAATGAATATGAGAGATGTTGATGTCCTTCTCACTTACATTTTTTAAATAAACGAGCAGATTCATCATGAATATTGGCAGAGAGCGGAACGAGTGAGTAACATCGACTATCAATTCATCGTTTTTGTAGAGATATTGTTCTAATCCCAATATGATATTGATATTCTCCATAACTTCGTCTTCTGTGATACCATATTTAATGAGTATCACTTTAGAATCGTTGCCAATCGCTTGTTCTATTTCTTCCAGATAGGGAATAGAAAGTACAGACTTGTAATTGCTACTCTCGCACACATCGGCTATGGAAAAATATATGTCATCATTTACAGAACGGCCAGCGTTCAAAGTGTACCATCTATATACTTCTTCCCACATTGAATGTACGGTTCCAACCAGCAGGATTTTATCTATGTGATAATAATTCTTCAGCGCAGCTGATACAAAGGGATAATCGCCTAATACTTCATCCCCCATTCTGTAACTGGCTGTCTTATAGGTACGGGTTTCTTTCGACGCAAGAGGCCCAGTACCTAAAAATGATATCAATACTTTTCTTGGCATGATGATTAATCTATATGTATTAGTTTGAGAAAGCCAAAAAGAAATGATTCGTCGTCAATTCTACGAGATTTAGGGAAAACATATTCAGAGTATCTGCGGTCGTTGCCTGGGCGTGACAAAGGAACGATATGATTATAGAAGAGATCTTCGCTTATCTGTTCTGTCCAAGCTCCAGTAATGAAGCGCCAGCCTGTTGCTTGTCCTAATCTTAAAACACATTCGTTAGGCTTGCAGCTATTTATCTCGGTCAATATGTTTTCCATGTTATCAACATATGTGTCCTGCCCATGATAAACAGCATATTCTTCGCTCCACATCGTGATTTCGTCCTCAACGAGTTGTTTTGTATGCTGGTTAATAAGAGAAAACAGATGAGGAATATCTGAAATTTCTTCTGGAAGAGCGGGGAGCCCAGTCAAATCTTTGTGGTGGGCTGTTTTTACTTGTTCGTAACGTTTTTTGTCTATCTTCAGTGAAAATGAAGAATCCTCGTCGGTTCCAATGGCTTCGACTACCTGCTGCATTCTGTAATCTTTTAGATTGTCACGGTGCGTGATGTTCAGGTTGATTTGCTTGATAGCAATTTCGGAACTCTTGTCAAAAAAAGCATCACTGACTGTGAGAAAACGAAAGATGTCTGAATTTGGATTATTTCCAAAGAAATGTTTTTCAAATTCGGATAGCCTTTTATTTTGTTTCCTAATGTCATCGTCTTGGAAAATCTTGCTGAACTCTTTGGAAAGGAAATCTTTACCTTCCTTTCTTGCTAATGTTGCCATTATTGCAGTGCGAATGGCACCCTTGATACTGCTGCCAGGAATGTATGGTCTGCCCATACCGTCGTGAAGACATTCTTTGAGTGTTCCTTGGATGTTGTCGAAATTAGCAAAGTTGGTAATTCTACGTTTTGCGTATTCTTTAGGAGAATGTCCTTGTGTCCGTGTCTGCAAAAACTCAGAAGCAGTGCCTCTTTCGATATGAATTACCCATTGGTCGATGGTGGATGGATCGGTACCAATAATGCCTGCAAGTTTGTTTGGGTCAATGACGTAAATGTCGGATTCGCCAGCACTATCGACAACGATAAAGTCATTGCCATTCTGCAACATTACCCCAGATCCTATGTGTATCTGGGATAGAGTTTTAACCTGTATGTTATTATTCATCGTTGGGCAAATTTACTGTTACACAAAATGGGCGCCCGCTTCTATACACGGGATGAGTACCCTCTTCATTCCATTGAGGGGCAAGGTTTACGATTGATCCTTCAAGGGGGTGAGTAGTTTGGAAGACAGAACCAGTCTCAAACATATAGACGGTCTTTCTTCTTAACTGCCTTATGTTTTCATTAGAACTGCCAGACATGAATCCACCTCGTTTCAGAATAGAATAGTTGGATGCTTGAAGATTCAAAAGATTTATTTCTTTTTCCTGAGGAATGTAGTTAGAAAGAAGCATTGTTGAATTACCATTAATGTCATGCCATTCTATTTCTTCAGCTTCTACATCAAACTGCCCCCCTCCAACAGTTCGGTCAGAACCTATGCCGAATGTTCCTAATTGTTTGAAAAGTTCTATCAATTCAGATATGTTATTTTGACAATCGAGGAGACAATACAGTCCTGATTCATTTTCTCCGTGACGGAAAAAGGTCCATTCAAACATAAAAGGTACAGCATCTCTGTCGTTGTCTCTTGGTACCATGACGCGTTGGTTGACTACATGGGCCATCGGCTGCTGATATGAGTCGTTAGATTCCCCTATCAAGAACTCTCCGTGAATCTGAGATGGAAGGACCTCAACGGTATTGCCCGTCATCATCTTATTCCAGAGTGGAAAAGATATATAACGTAGTTTCTTCAGACTTTTTCTGTAGTCCTTTTCTGTCAGACCTTTTACGTTGATGCTGAGCCTTCCTTGTGGTCTGGGAAGAAAAAACTCTTTTCCACAATATGGGAAAGCAGAACTGATGGTGAATGACTCCAGGAATTCCTTCATGTCATCGGTCTTGCCTTCAAGAGCTCTCACCGAAGCGAGAGCTGCAGAAAGGGTGTCTGACGACAATAAGGGTGATGCCGTGTCGTAGGTGTCGCGACCCTTCCCCAAGTGTAGGGGAGTCATGTTCCTAAAAATAATTCTCGCTAGTTTTGCCATCGTTAATATGTTTTTTCGATTGGTGAGTCGAGTTTTATCTCGACTTGTCCGTATCCTCGACTTCCGTTGCCTCCAAGATAATCATCCTCCAATAAGGCTATAGCATCTTTGAGAGTCTTCCGAAGTTGCTGTTCATCGTCTGTGTCGAAAATGTTGATGATCATACTCAGGTTGAACTTCGCACCAGCAGGGACACGCTCGATTGTGCGAGGATTGGCTTTAGCTGTAATACGATTGATGGTAACCTCAGTTTTGCTCTCTGTGTAAGGCAGGTCGGTGTTGTCGAACATGTGCGGATCGGACAAATCCAACTCTGCATCACGAACGATGATTCTGGAAGGATGACTTTCATCATTGGCACCTGATGTTCCAAACAGAGCGCCAGCATTTGAATCTTCATCATTTGTAACCTCACCTTTAGCAGATATTGTTCCATCACGTAGTTCAATAAGACTACGCATCTTTCCTTTTAAAGAACTACCGGGGATGTAGGGAACATTTGTAAGAGGATTGCGAACTACGAGACTATCCGGACCGCCAATGTTCAGTGCAGTGTTTGTACCACCAATGTGAAGGCCTGTCTTTAAGGTTATCTGGCCTTTATAAATGATTTTCTTTACTAACTTGATCATAATTATAATGTTTTTTGTTTGTTAATTCTATTTTCCACCAAAAGCTCTGTGATAAGCAAGAATCGCTTCCATAAAATCACAGAAATTATTGAAAGAGTTTTCGTCAGTAACAAGCTTGGAAGCATTGTCGAATATTTCTTTAAAAAGTCTCAAACCTTCGTTCCTTGGCTCTCTACCATAAGCGTATGCAACCTTAGGTTTTAGAAGGTAAAAAGACGACTTGGACTTCTCAAAATTCTTGTTTCCTTGAATTCTTTTGATTTCACCATAGATGCTTCTGATTTTAGAATTTGTCAAATTTCCTTTTGCCAAATCCCTTCCACATCTCTCTGCAAATGAAACCATATCTTCATTTGCTCCGTTTTTAATCCATTCTGATTTGATTTCCATAATGTTATATTTAAATGTTTGACATCCTATATTCAAGTTCAGCCCAGCGGCATGCAAATGCCCATAACTCAAGCAGATGATAATCTGTTGAAATGGGTTCGCCATTTAGTTTGTTGCCGTTTTCCCAAATCTCTTTTTGGCAGTCAAGAATCAGTTGCTTTGTAGATTCGCTTTTGCTCCTTTCGATAGTACGTTTTAAATCATAGCTTATCATCCAATAGGTCTTCATGTTCTTTATTTTGTGATGAACAAAGTTCGCTGTCGAACTATGAAGAAGAATTTTTGATAGGAATGATTTCGGGAGATCGCCTTTCGTGAGCAATTGAAGAAGGGTGTTTTTCAACTTCTCAACAGCAGGGAACTCTGCACTCCAGTTCAAAGGAGTATCCATAAACGAAATAGAGTCTTTCATTCTTCCTAAGCAGGAATGAGTCTTGGCATTTGATTCTTCCCAAGCGCTTTCTTCTGCGCCGGCGATGATTGGGAATTTCGTCGTCAGAATGGCTATACCTCCTGATATAGAAAAGGCAGAATTGCCACAAGTATATGCTCTGAAATCTTCGCGAATGTCCTTTGCTATCATGACAATAGAGCTCCACTCGCCTACGATAAACAAATCGTCACCACCGCTATAGATGATGAAACTTTTTTCCGCGTAATTATCTTTTAACACGATATTGTTGATGTAACCAGAGAAGAAATAATCAAAAGAGCGACTTAGTGCTGCAAAACGTGCTAAACTGGCTTTCTCTTTAGGGATTCCGTTTTGAAAGATGCTTCCTAAATTGTCAACATCCATGCGTAGAACACCTAAGCGTCTGAAATTGTCGTTATCACTCATCTGTTCAAAAGTCTTATCGTTGAAAGTGTTGCCACCATAGAATTCAAGAGAGACAAGGCAACAAGTCATTTCTGATTTAAGAAGATAGTCACAGTCTCCGTGCCTCCCGTTAAGCATTCTGAGCGAAATTTCGTAAGGGTGCTTCTTTAGAACTTCTGTGTTCTTGTTGATATCTTGCAAGGAGAGGAGATAATAACGTCTTCCTATTTTGGCAGGTTGGATGCTTACTTTATCTTTCCAATTAGGAATCTCAATATCAGAAACTGCAAGGCAGTCACAATTCTTCAGTTCTTTGCCTAACTGTATTTGCTGATGATTTAGTTCTGAAATCAGCTGATTGTCATTAAAATTGATGGTCTTTTCGTTAGGCGAGAAGTCCCTTCCAGTGATGGCGTCTCTTTTCTTGCCATCAAAGTTTTTCGGTTGGAAGAAGGCCTCGTAATCATTCTGTATCAGTTGAGCAAATTTCTTTTGTTTCTTTTTGTCTCGTTTTGTAAACAATTTGTTCCAAATGCCGCTAATGCCAATAGTTTCAGGATGATTGCTTATCTCATCCTTTGAAACTTCTATACTATCAATTGCTACATAAAGAGAAGTATCGTGGGCTTCAAAGATTTGCTTTTCTATATATTGGATGGTAGATTCTAATTCATGCTTGGCTTCTTGTGTGTTTGCTGCTAATAAATAAAAACTGCCACCAGAATCGTAAATAATATTAGCATTATAGAGATTAAGTCGGTTTGATAGACAGCCGACGACAGAGTCTGAAAGTAAACGGAGGTAGAAAGAACGTCCTTTCAAACTCTTTCCTGCATATTTGGAGACAATCTGGTAAATGTAACTTTGTATTCCACTGAAATCTCCTCCAATGAGCAACAAAGGTTTGTCTGAATTCAAAGGAGAATCATGGTGGAAGTCATATAGGCATACAGCTATTGCTGCAGCGATTCGAGTTTGGTCGTATAGAGAGATGTCAAGATTGCAATTGTTGGCAGGAATAGAATACGCATATCTGAAAAGCAGTTGTAGCATGTTCTCTGCTAAAATTCGGATGTTACCTTTTTGCAGTTTGTCAAAATTGCTTTCCAATTTTGAGATTAAAAGTTTGTAATTGTTTCTTTGTCTGTCTTTTTTTTCGGGGAAGTTGGTTCTTGTCAATGAAAGGGGCTGGGCTTTTTTTATAAACTTATTTTGCCCATCTTTTCGCCCAATCGATTCCAAGAGGCTTTCCATCTCTGTGAAAGGTATTTGGAGAGAGCCTGATTCTGATGAAGAAACACCAGATGCCAACATTTCTGCCTCATCAATCAATGAGGTGAAATCAGGCTCGACTTCTGCCAACAGACTATCGAGTCCTCTCAGGAAAGAAATATTTCCTGAAAGTTCTCCTAATCGTCGATAAGCTCTTGCAATGGTAGCAAGATAAATTTTGTCTTTTGTTTGATCCATATTATTGTTGAGTTTGTCCTTTTTTGATGCTTGTTACAACTCCGTAATTTATACTAACATGTTTGCCAAGCCCAATAAAATTAGGTATGGAAACATTGCATTTGAAATGAGCGTCAAAGCATAGCATGTGCACTCCTTTGATTTTAGCGTGGTTTGTTTCAAGTAAATCGGTTATTGAACAAATCACTTTTTTTTCAAATCTGATACCCAATCCTTTTGCAAAAGAAAGGATATTGCCTGTTAAAATGTTTTCCAGGAAGTTCTTCTTTTCTGAATCTGTTTCCAACTGTAAATACTTTTCGTAATTATTTGTATTTAAAGGTATCCATCTACATATACGATATGAGAAGAGTTGTTCCCAGACTTGTATCCTGTGTTTTAGAGGGCGTATTTTTTCTAGCTTCATAAGCATGCTATGGTCGCCAACTTGCAGAGTTTGTAACTTGGATGAAAAGAGTTCTCCTATTTCCTCTGTTCCTTGGTTGATACACAAAATAGCTGCTTTTCCGTGAATGCGCTTGTATTGAATAAGTGGATATGAAAATCTGAAACTCTTGCCGTCATGATTATGGAACAAGATCAATTTGTTTCCCAATGAATTAATAATGGCACCTCTGAATAAAGGTATTTCCTCGTTCATGAGTGTGTTTTCAAAAAGGAGAATTAATATGTCTGTCAGTTGTTTTGCTTCCATATAAATTAAAAAGTATTATATTTATCGAATAAAGAAATCGTTCACCATGTGCAGTTTGCTCTTGGCTCTTGTCATGGCCGTGTAAATCCACTGGTAGGTTTCTTTCGTAGGATTCTTGGTGATGTTTCGGGGAACATGAATATACACATTCTCCCACTCGCCGCCCTGAGCCTTGTGGCAGGTGATGGCGTAGCCATAGGTGCAGCGGAGCGCATTCAGATAGGGGTCGATGTACATTTGGTTGTAAAAGACATCCCTGTGGCATTTCGCATCAATGCCTTTCTTCTTCATTCTCATGATGAAGTCAACGAACAAAGAGTGCTGTTGACGTTTGTCAAGATTCAAACGTGACTGGTTCAGCACTTCTTCGATTAGGTAGGCATTGTATGTTTGCTTGGTGAACAATTCCCTTACTTTTACTTGTCGGAATGTCAGCTGTGCTCGCTTTTCGGTGTAACGGTTCATGTCTTCCACCACGACCATGTCTCCATTCAATAGGCCGAGATTGTTGTTGTTCTGGATGACCATGAGAAGAGTGCCCTTCTGGATGATGCCTTGGTCTTTTCCGAGTTTGTGGCGGATTATGTCTGACAGCTGGCTACATGCTTTGTTGGTCCTACAAATACATATTGAGTCGTTCAGGCCTTTGTATTGTATTTTTTCCACGTAGTCGTTAATCATGTCTTCCAAGTTGGCATGCAACTGTATGTCGTTGGAGTTTCTGAAAGGCAGAAATCCCCATAGCAGTTGTGAACCGTAGTAGGAACTGTCTTCAGGGGCTTGGTTATAAAGCCCTCTGATTATTTTCGATGCTTTTATGATGCCGTTGCCATCCTGCTGGCGCATAATCTCTGTGAGTTGTGCCTCCTGGGCTTTCATTCCAAATGTTCTCGCGAAATATTCTCTTGTCAGGGCTGGTGAGAAATACTGCTCAATGGGAGGCAATTGGCATGGGTCGCCAATGAAGATGAACTTGCTCTGGGGACGCTCGTCGTATTTCAAAAGCTCTTTCAAAAGCCTTCCTTCGCCGAATTTTGCTTGTGATATGTCAGAGGGGGCTACGTCTGACACCATTGATGCTTCGTCGATGATGTAGATTACCTCTGGTTCTTTCTCCTTGCTTTTCGTGATAATTACAGAAGAGAATACCAAAAACAGCTGCCCGTCGTTGGCAATCTTGGCATCCCAGTTGGAATCGGGTTCTTCATTCAGTCCTTTGAAGTGATAAATCATGGAGTGAACGGTTGTTGCCATTGAGCTGGAAATGTTCGTCAGGATCTTGGCGGCTCTTCCTGTGGAGGCTAGCAGCCTGTAGTTTTTATGAATACAGTTAAGGTGCTTTATGAGAAATCTCATCAAGGTAGTTTTCCCAGTTCCTGCGTAACCTTTTAAAATGAAGATTCTGTCAGTTGGATGGTTGATGAAGTCGGTGAGTTGATTCAGAACATTATTCTGACTGACAGTGAGCTGTATGTTGTCAAGGTCGTCTTTTTCCATAAGTGAGGTATTAATGATTATTATGTGGTTTTTTTCAATGTTCGAATTCCCAATTCTGCTATTGCAAAAGTACAATTATATTTTTTTAGTTCCAAGAAAAATCAAGTGTTTTTTCGTTTAGAGTAGTTTTTTGTTGTTTTTTCTTGCCTGTGGTTTTTTGGGGGGTGTTTGTCTTTTCCACATGGAAAAAAGGGGGGTGTCAGAATTTTCATGTTTTTTGTTAGGAAATGGCCATCGTCCTATGCTGTTTTTTATTATATTTGCAAGCGGAAAGGGCAAGAAGAAATTGCCGAAGCAAAAACTAACTGTAAAAAAACGATAAGACAATGAGAAAGAAAACAATCATGAGAAGGGCATTGGTGGCGATAGCCATCGTGCTGGGCGTACAGACCAACGCCAACGCTCAGTTGGGCAGTCTGCTGAACAAGGCCAAACAGAAGGCGGAAAGTGCGGTGGGCAAAACTGCTGCCAACAAGGCGGGCGAGGGTGCCGCGACGGTGGCCCAGACGGGCAAAGCGCCGGAACTGCCATGGACGATGGGCCCCGACGTGGACCGCTATGCCACCGACCCGGAGTACAAGAGCATTGACGAGCTGATCAAGAACCTGGCGGAGTATTCGTTTGACGGTTGTACGAAGCTGTGCGATATGATGGTGGCGCGCTATGTGTATGACGTAAGCAAGCGGCGGGCCATGCAGATGACGAACCAGCGCGTGCCCGACGAGATAGAGAAGGAGATTTCGCGTTTCCACAAGTTCTACGGGGCGCTGATGAACGATGTCGTCATTTATTCGCCCATCAAGGTCTTCTTCGACGAGAAGGGTGAGCCACAGGTGACGATGAAGGAGAACCAACGGTTCAATCTGAACGGGGCGGGCACAGAGCTGATGCGCGATGGCGACGGTGCGCGTTTTGTTACGCCGGGCACGTTTGACACGGACTTCCTTGAAGGCAAGTATCTGGAGGCTGCGAAGAAGAACAACAAGCATGTGGCCAATGCGTGGGCGTTGAGCCATGTGGCGGGCAAGGGATTGGACAAGGCCCTGGAGCAGCAGATTATGGAGACGTGCGTCAGGGCTGGCACATGGGGGCAGTATTTCTCGGTCGCCATGAAGAAGAACTCGCCCGAAAACATCACGCGCCGCGCCCGGCCGGCGGCTGGCGGAATGAACGGCCAACTGCATGCCAAGGCGCTGGCATTGGCCAAGGCCAGCGACAGTTCGGTGGTGGACGTGATCATCACCAACAACCAGTGGACGGTGAAGACCGAGGCGGGTGTGCCCAAATATCGCATGGTGTCGGGCTACTGGCTGCGCAAGGATGCTCACGGCACACGGGCCTCGTCGCACTCGTGGTGCCAGGACTATCAGGGCGGTGGCAAGTATGGCTCGCTGCGCAACTTCGGTGTGGGCGTGGAGAGCCCGTTCTACATCAAGTAGGGGCCGAGGTGAACGCCTCGCCCGCGGCTCCGGGGATTTGTCTCTCGGCTCAGGAAAAATATCTCCCTGCAATAGAAAAACATCTCTCGGTAGCGGAAAAATATCTCCCGACGATACGTCAAAATTCTCTAGAGAATCTGAACGCAACGTCGGGAGATATTTTTTTTGTGGTAGGAATGGCTAAAACAGCCCGCGGTGCGGCTGCAACTTTTCGCGGTGCGGGGTGAGCTGTCCGCGGTGTGAGTGGGCTATTCGAGCAGGAACTTGCAGTCGCGCCACTGGGGGTTGATGTTGAATTTGCGCGCAATGTTGGCGTGGATGATGTGGATGGACTCATCGTCGCCACCAAAGCCGATGGTTTCGGTGTTGTGGCCGCTCTCGCCGTCCTCCTCGAAGGGGATGTCGTTGACGAAATAGCTGATGTGTCCGTCGCGAATGACAACGTAGAAGGCGTTGTTCATGAAGTCGCGTGTGAAGGCCACCAGGTCGGTGGATTTCCATGGCGCATCGTCTTCGGGCTGCACGGTGAAGAGTCCGTTGAACTGGTGCATGCTGCCGCTGATGGCCACGGTCTGCATGTCGCCCTTGAACTGTGCGAAGATGGCCCATTCGGGCTCGTCCTCGTTGCCTTCCTTGGCCTTGCGTAGGCAGAGCAGGGGATAGCCGTTGCCCAGTGGATCGACGAGGGCATACTGGCAATAGTCGTTTTCGCTGGGCATCTGCCAGTCGCCGTCGGCAAACCACTGGTAGCGGAAGTTGTCAACGCGCGAGTAGCTGTAGTGGTGGCGCATGCCGTCCCACTTGTAGATGTGGGTGATGCTGAGGCTCAGGTGGTCGTAGTATTCGACCAGGTTGAAGTCGGTGCCTTTCCGGGGAAGTTGGCAGTCCAGTAAGGGCTTGAACTGCGTCTTGAACTCGTCGATGGGCGACGCTTCGGGGCGGAGTGTCTGCGTGGCGGGGTCGTAGTCGTACCAGCAGAGCAGGCTCTGGGGCATGACGTGCTGCTGAAACAGGCTGATGGCAAACAGGCGGTGACCGTTGGTGCGCCGCCACACGCAGGTTTCCATCTTGTCGTCGTCGCCGCTGCCCATGAAGGAGGCATAGCCGCTACGGCGGTCGATGAGCAGTGTGGCCTCGTCGTCGGCCTCATGGTCTTGTCCGTCCTTCAGGATGTTCGTTTTTTCGAGCAATCGGCCGGTGGCGTATGTGGAAAACTGTTTGTCGAAGGCCTTGAGCAGGGTGACGATGTTGGGCGACTGTCCGCCGTCGGGCACATTGATGGTGGTCTTGCGCCACTGGCGGCTGATGATGTCGTTGTCGGCGGCCATGGCGGCTACGCAGAAAGCAACGAGGGTGAGGAAAAGGATGGAACGTTTCATTTTTTTTAGGGAGTTAATGGGAGTTATTGGGAGTTAACGGGAGTTAACAGGCATAACCCCCCCTCCGACTCCCCCTGGGGGGAGAGAAAAGCCCCATCAAAGCCATTGCTTTTCCCTCTGGCCAGCGGACCTGTGGTTCCCAGGTAAGTTCGCCTACTTGTAGCCTTTCCCACGTAGGGGAGGTTTCCTGTGCGCTGGGGCTTCCTTCACAGAATTTGGGGTCTCGTCAGCACACCATCGAGAAGGTGGCTTCCTGTGCGCTGGGGCTTCCACCCCAGAATTTGGGGTCTCGTCAGTACACCATCGAGAAGGTGGCTTTCTGTGCGCTGGGGCTTCCCCGCCAGAATTTGGGGTCTCGTCAGCACACCATCGAGAAGGAGGCTTCCTGTGCGCTGGGGCTTCCCCCCCAGGGGGGATGAGAGGGGGGCTAACTATTGTACCTGCTTGATATACACACCGTCGAGCGAGGCTCCCAAGCCGAAGCATTGGTGCATTTGGTCGCCGCCTTGGATGGTTTCGAGCACCACGAAGCGGGGGAAGAACGATGCGCGGAATCCGTAGTGGCATTCGTTCATCTCGGTGTATTCAAACTCGTTGCCCTTGAGCACTGCGGGGCGTCCCGGCTTGCTTTCGCCCTCGGCAATGTTCTGCGGACAGTTGGAGGCGGCGAAGTGCAGCTTGTTCTTTCCGGCGGCCCTGAAGGTGATGTTGCCGCCCATCAAGGCCTTGTAGTTTTCGTTCCAGAAGGTGTAGCTGTACTCGCGGCCAATGTTGGCGGGGCTTTCGGGCGTGAGCGGCGATGGACCGTACCACGCGGGCAGCACGGGGTTGAACACGGAGCGCAGGCGGAAAGGCATTTCCTTGCCGGTTTTGGGGTTGGTCCATGAGCCTTCTACAAACTCGAAGTCGCCCTCCACCTCGCTGAAGCGCAGGTGCATCCGTCCGCTGACGGTGCCGTCGCTCTGGAATTCGCGCAGATAGACGTCGTTGTAGGGCTCGTCGTTCTGATACGTGCCCACCAGCAGGATGGGTGCGGGGTTTTTGGCCTTGGGGTAGTAGATGTAGCCGGCGGTGATGGCGTGGTTGCCCACCTGGAAAGCCATCTCGACGGCAATCTTTCCGTTGAGGGTTCCCTTGAAGTGATAGGTGGGGTAGTCGTACTGGGCCTGTGCTTGCAGGGCGAGCACGAGGGCGATGAGTGTGGTGAGGATTTTTTTCATGATTATTCTTCGTTTAAATCTCTGAAGTAGATGTAGTAGTCGCTCTCTTTGGGCAGCGCTTTCAGATAGGCGTTGCCTTTCTGTTTGTCGTAGGGTTTGCCGTCCATCGAGCACTCGTCCATTTCGCCGTAAACCTGTAGGGCGTTGAAGCGGCGGGCAACACGGCTGTTGCGCACTTCGTAAATCTCGTGGTAGTAGGAGGGACCGCCTGCGGGACCCGAAATGCTGACAAATCCGGTGCCGTTCTTGTCCTTGTGAAGCAAGGCCTTCCTGTGGCCGTCCTCCACGCCGATGAGCTGGATGTCGCCCTCCTTGCAGGTGAAGAGCGCGCCGTGCTTGTCGTCCTTGTCGCGCAGCCAATACTCGTCGTAGCCGTCCTTGTCGAAGTCGGCTGCAAAGTACCGGGTCAATTCGTAGTCCTTGTTTTCGTGCGGGTCTTGCGCTACGTAGAGCTTCTGCATTTGCTGGGCGTAGGTTTTCCAGAGCGGTGTCATCTCGTCGGGAATGTTGGCCTGGAAGATGGCATACTGCACTCTTTCCAGTTTGCCGCCGCGCAGGGCCAGCATGCCCACGCTGCAACTTTCCACACAGCCGCGCGAGAAGAACAGCTCCAGCCCGCGGGGGCCTTCGAAAGCGGCCTCGATGTAGCTGGCGTTGTATTCGCCCTCGTCATCGACGTTCCATCCGAAGCTGGTGTCGGAGTCGTACCAGCCCTTCACGGGGAAGGAGTACACCTTGTCGCCGTCGGTGAGCACCTCCAGGGCCCATACGCTCTTGTTCTTGGGTTTGAACTGCACGATGCCGTAGGTGTAGCGGTCGGCGATGCGGGTGAGGGCGAGCGAGCGGCTCACCTTCATGTCGTACTGTTTCTCCAGTTGCTGCAGCACCGTGGCCGTGAAGGCGATGTCGTCTTCGGGCATGACGCATTCCAGCTGCTTGCGGCTCTTCAGATAGCTGTCGGTGGCCAGCAGGTAGAGCATGCCGTCTTGGCGGCCCGCATTGACCTTGTCGTCGGCGAAGGCATATCTGGCCCCCTGCGTGGGAATGCTCGGACGGCTGTGGAGGATGCCGAGGCTGGCATCGTCGCCGTCGGGATTCTTCAGCAGTTCGCCGATGAACTTCACCTCGACCACGTTTTTCTGGTCGAGAAACAGCTTGGTGTAGAGCGAGGCCCGGCGGCGGAAGTCTGCCTGCAACTGCCATTGCGGATGGATTTGGTCGTAAAACTCGTCGCTGTCGTTTTCCTTCTTGGGTTCGGCAAATTCGGTCCAGTAGGGCACCTGCATGTGGTTTTTGTCAAAGTAGCACAAAAACATGGGCAGCGGCGTGGTGTCGTTCACGGCCACTTCGGTGCTGTCGGCAGCTGTCAGCGAGTCGGTCGTTCCGGCAGCGTCGGCCGGAGCCTGCCCCTTGTTCTTGCAGCCTGCCATCAGGGCAACCGCACAAAGGGCAACTATCAACAGTTTCTTCATAGGCTTAAAGGTTTTTGGCTCATTGTTCATGTGTTTGCAAATCTTTGGTATAGTGGCTTCTGCAACTATTCTGATGCAAAAATAAAAAAACTTGTTGACATCTGCCATCCTTTTGGCCAGTTTTTTTTCCAAACAGGTGTTTTTCAGGATTTAAATGTGTATCTTTGCCCCTGCAATCAACTTTTTTCACCATCCATCGCCCATGAATCTGTTCCTGTCCATTTGTCTGACCATTGCCAGCCTCTTGCCCAAGGCGGGCGACGCCTTCTGGCGCGACTCCATTCCCGAACCCATGAGGCAGAGCTACGTGCAGGGCGGCGAACGCTATCTTTCGCAGCCGTGGAGCTCGCTGCCCCTGAGTGTGTTTGCCGAGTTCAAGGCCAATGGCAACCGTCAGCGCTACGAACAACTGAACTTCGCAAAGCGGAGGCAGCTGGCCATGCTGGTGATGGCCGAAATCATGGAGCAGCAAGGGCGCTTCCTGCCCGACATCGTCAACGGCCTGGGCAGCCTGTGCGAAGAAACGTGGTGGGGGCTTCCGGCACATTACGACCGAAACGTGCCCATAGCCGAAGAACAGACGGTTGACCTCTTCAATGCCGAAACCGCCAGCCTCGTGGCCTGGACGCGATATATGCTCGAGGAGCAGCTCAACCACTTTTCGCCCAGCCTCTGCCAGCGCATCGACCATGAAATAGAACGGCGCATACTGGTGCCCGCACTCGCCACAGACTATTGGTGGAAGTCGGCCGCCATGAACTGGAACCCCTGGATTTGCAGCAACTGGCTGGCATGTTTGTATATCTGTGAACACAACGAAGGACGCAAGGCTGAGGCCATCAGCCAGATACGCCGGGCCACCCTGGCCTTTGTCAACGCCTATCCCGACGATGGCGGATGCGACGAGGGACCTACCTACTGGGACCGGGCGGCGGCTTCCGTGTTCGAAGTGCTCCGGCTGCTCGCCCTGTCGCAGCAGCCCGTGGCCATCGCGCCAAACGGGCAGTGCGGCGAGCGTTTCTGGCAGAACAGCCCGTTCGGCGCGCTTCGCCCCAAAATCAGCCGGATGGCGGCCTATGCCTACAACACCTACATTGGCAATGACTACTGTGTCAACTTTGCCGATGCCCACGAGAACCGCGCCGCCCAGCAAGTAAACATTGTCTATCCTTTCGGCCGATTCATCAGCGACAAGACGCTGTGCGGGTTCGGGGCCTATCTGGGACAGCGGCGGAACGTATTGCAGAATCCCGCAGCCCTCTACGAACAAAGTGGCAACTTCCCGTCGCTTGGCAGGGAACTCTTCTTCTTGCGCCTTGTCAACCAATTTCTGGCCGAAAAGCCCCGCGAACCGCTGCTCGGCGACGTGTGGATGCCCGACCTGCAAATCATGACGGCTCGGCGTGGCAGTGGGCGCACCCCACAAGGGCTGCTCTTTGTCGCCATCAAGGGTGGCCACAACGGCGAGAGCCACAATCACAACGACGTGGGGGCGTTCATTGTCTATGCCGACTCCGTTGGCTCTTCTGGGTTGCAGCCGCTTTTCATCGACCCCGGCGTGGGCGAATACACGCGGCAGACGTTCAGCGACAGTCGCTACGACATCTGGACCATGCAGTCGGCTTATCACAATCTGCCTCAGATAAACGGCATCGACCAGAAGGACGGCAGTCAATACTGCGCCCGCATCGTCAGTCACAGCCCGGGGCTGCTCACGCTCGACATTGCCGGAGCCTATCCCCCGGAGGCAGCCGTCCGAACGTGGAAAAGAACCGTCTCGGCCGGCAAGCATGCCATCACCATTACTGAGAACTACGACCTTTCTGCCTTCCGCCAGCCCACGCGGCTGATGTTGCTCACGGTCCTTCAGCCTGTCGTTGGCAATGGCACCATCAGCCTTGGCACCCATCGCCTCTGCTACGATCCTTCCCAACTGTCGCCAACGGTGGAGGACATCAGCTCAAGGCTCGACCCCGTCCTCTTCCGCATGTGGGGCCCCAGCATGTACCGCATTGTCCTCACCGTGAAGTCCAATCGGTTGAAAAATGAAATCAATTATACCATCTGCCCGAAGTGAAAGACCGGCCTCTTTTCTTTTCCTCATCCTAGTAGTTTTTTCTTTATAAAAAGGGTAGTTTTTGAGAATTTGTGTATATTTGTGGCAGAAATACTATTGCTCATGAAAACCTATACGAAGTTCAAAGAATACATTTGGTTGGTGAACACCATTTATCAGGCCAGAAGCATTACGCTCGCAGAGATTAACGAGAAGTGGCTGCAGACAGAAATGAGCGAGGGAGTTCCCTTGTCGCGAACAACATTCCATCGCCACCGTATTGCCATTGAGGAAATCTTTGGTCTCTTCATTGATTGCGACAGGAATAATGGTTATAAGTATTCCATTGGGAATAGCCATGTGTTGCAAGAGAATAGCGTGCAGAATTGGATGCTTTCTACGCTTTCCGTTAGCAGCACCATTAGCGAAAGCCTGGCTTTGAAAGACAGAATACTCTTAGAGCCAGTCTCTTCAGGGTATGAGTATTTGTCAACGGTCATTGAGGCCATGAGGCGAAACGTCAGAATCAAGGTCGCCTATCAACGCTATGGAACAGACAAATCAAAAGACTTGGATTTCGAGCCATACTGTATCAAGCTTTTCAATAGGCGTTGGTATGTATTAGGGCATTATCAGAAGACAGACCCATCAGACAATGTTACTGATGATTTCTATGGTGTTTTTGCCTTTGACAGAATCCATAGCTTATCTCTGACAGACATTAAGTTCACCATAGATACTGACTTTGACGCAGAAGCCTATTTTGAGGAATGCTTTGGTGTTGTGGTACATGACGATACAATGGTAGAACGAGTTGTTATCAGAGTATTCGGACAAGAGCGGTTCTATTTGAAAGATCTCCCTTTGCATCATAGCCAAAGAGAAATCGCACGAGGGGATGATTACACGGACTTTGAGTTGCATCTGCGTCCAACAATTGATTTCTGTAATTGCCTGCTCAGTCATGGCTGTCATATCAAGGTGCTTTCCCCAGAAAGGCTTGCGTTAGAAATCTTCGAGATGCACGCAGATGCGGCCCGACTATATGGGATAGATGCTAAAGGATTCTACGAATAAAGCGTTTTTTCTTAGCAGTTGTTTCACGATTTGAAACAACTATGGTCTATCTTTGCAGTCGAAATACTAAAAATGAAGATTATGAGTAAGTACAGTGAGATGACAGATGAGCAGTACTTTGCTGCACAGAATGAATTCATGGAGAAATACAAGGCTCCTGCGTGCGAACCTATTGAGGTCTTGGACTTGATTATGCGCCGAGAGTTTGCAGAAGCCATATTAAGTGGTGAAAAGAAAGTTGAGGTTCGAAATGGTTCTGATCACTATATCAATCGCCTTACTGACAAAAAGGTGGATCAGTGGATGACGGAGCATCGTGATGAGCCAGGTATGGATATGGAGGCTTTCAATGAGTTTATGAATGCTACACGCCCTGTATTTCAGATTCACTTCCATGATTACAACAAGTCTTGGTATCTCGATGTGGAATGTACCGAGAATGCGCTGATAGCAGTCAACAGAAAAAATGTTGAGGACTTGCAACAGCGTTTTGACTGCCATGAGTTTGACGAGATTCTTGAAGAATGTGAGAAGTCGCAAACGGATGAACGTCCGCTGTTCTATTACTTTGTGATAGGAGCTGTCTTAGATACAAATCTAGGGGATAAGAATTCTTAAAGGACTATCAGACGTAAAAAACTGAGTAATTGTAAATCTGATTATAACATTATGCTAATAGAGAAAGAATACCCTGCAACCCATTCTATGTCAACGGCATGGTGCTCCTTTGACAATTATGGTAATATGGGTGTTTACTAGAAAAAGAATCATTTGTTGGATAAGTATTATTAAAGAAAAAATAGTCATGGGATGGGATGTGGTAGAAATTGGATTAAGGCATAACTTGCCAGTCCACGATCCTTTTGCAACGGCAAAAGAAGTTGCAAAGAGAATGAATAAGAATGTCAAACTTGTTTATAGAAATGAATACAAGTATGATAAGGAAAAAAATGTCGTAAGTGAAGTCAATGGTTATGAATTATTCGAACTTGGGAAGTTTGAAGTAAATAATTCCAATGACTATCTAAAAATGACAGTCTCTGATTATCAAGCACATCAAATTCAAAAATTAGTAGGTATAGACAAACTTCGTACAGCTACTTTTGTGGGTGAATTCGCAGATCTAATACTCAGTAGTGATACTTTTGAATTATACGAAATTGAAGATAATAAAGAGGCTCTTGATATCAGGATATTCAAAGATAATGTAGATCTTGATGTTAATATAGATGGAAGATGGTACAGGTGGGAAGAATCATTCCACTCAACAAGACAAGAAAAACGGGAATGGTTACACAAATATCGGATGCAAATTTTTCATCAAGCAAAGATGTTTGGTTGCAATGAGGTAATTATCTGCGCAGACCAAGGCCCTGGAATGTTGATATACGATAATGCAAATTTTCCAGCGGATAAGCTTAAAGAGTATGCCCGCTCATACCAATACCTTCAAGAATCCACATGGACAGAGGAATCTGAAAAAGAAGAATGGAAAAAGAATGCTAAGCATATTATGTTCTCTTCTTATTTCCAAAATCAACTTGACTTGTCAAGCGAAGATTTCGTAGAAGTTATCTATGATGACTTTAGCGATATTGAAAACTTATGAAAGCAACTGTATAGTTGGAAAAGTGTTAAAAATGCAAATATCCTTCATTTTTCTGCAGCATGTTTCACGATTTGAAACAACATACGGCTAATTTTGCAGCACGATTACAATAGTAATCCAGCCAGCGTTACGACGCGAGCATTCGGGGGGTGTACCACGAAAGTGGAGCCTCCCTTACCATTATGCCAAGAGCGACGTCAATGTGGCGCGATAACTTCAAGCTGGCCTTCTTGGCAAAACGGAGGATAGGAGCCCCGTTTGCTAACGGCAAGCAAGCTATTACCGTTTCCGCCGGATGAAAGAGTAGCACCATTATTCGGGTTAGCAAATCATTCGGCGGTTTTCTCTTTTGAAATATCGAAGTGAATACACCCTCGAAATGGAGAAAGAAACGGTCCTCGAATAATTCTGTGATACAAATGTACGAATAGAGTATTTAATAACTAAACATTTTTAAAGAAAGATTGAAAAAAGTCAATTTGAATTGAATTATTTTCAAGTTTTTTATGTAGTTTTGCAAAAGTATATAAAAATAAAACTATGAAAAGAAATTCTGAATTTACAATTGTTTATGTCTTCGGTCCAGAGCAGTGTGGAGACAAGTATTTAAACAACGATGTGTTGACCCGTGACGCCATGGAGTGGGTAAAAATTGGACAGACCGACTTTGATGGAAATATTGATGAGGTTACGCCTGAGATGCTAAAAGAGCAATCGATGAAACGAATCAAACAAGAGATTAAAACTGGGATTCCTGTCACCTGCATGATTTTTGATGTTTTTATCTTTCCTAAAGTTAGGGAAAATGGGGTCGTGCGGAATGTAAAAATAGATAACCTCATAAGGAGAAAACTTTGTGAGGAAATATTTAGTATTGAAAACAGTATGAAAATTAACAAAGAGGTGAGAAATGATAATTCTCTCATTCCTGCTGGTGAAGAATTTGTATATGGCGCTAGTAGGCCTCAGATTCTTTATGCCGTTCAATCTTATGATCATGAGCTATTCGCTAATGATGAGTATGATGTGAATATGTTGGCAAAAATCTGTGAATGTAACAATAAAGATATAAATAGTGGAACACAAGATGATGACAAAGAACGCATGGTAAAAAGAAAGCCTATGCTTGACCTAAATTTAATTTTGGAGGAAGGAGCGGAAGTCATATTAACCAATGGTTCGGGAGATGTTGTCATTGATAAAATTGGCAACCCAATTACGGCAAAATATGTCGGAAACAATAAATTTGAGTGCAGAGGTGAAATAAAACGCTCTTCCCCGTTGGCACTTCATTATTTAAATGAATGTTGTGGAAAGGATATGAAAACTATTAATGGCAATGAGTATTGGAGGTTTGAAGGCAAGAAATTATCTGATTTGCGTAAGAATTGGCAGGAGGAAGACGTAGATAGTACAACGGAATAGTATAATTTGCAGAATCCAAACTTATGGCAAAGGATTGAACGGCATCACAGATTGAGCGGCAGAATGTGCCGAATAATATAGTGGCTCTGCGGAGGATACAGGAGGAACTGAGCGTAAAGGCTTTGGAGTTCGAGGGTCTCTATGTGCTTACAAAGCAAAATGGTGGCTGATTATTATGGTGTGGATGAAAGGACGATAGAGCTTTTATTGGTATCTAATGAAGAAGAGTTGAAGCATAACGGATACTTTTTATGTAAAGGTAAAGAGCTGAAAGACTTCAAGTTGCAGTATGTTAAGGAAATCGATTTCCCAAACAAAACACCGCAATTAGGAGTCTTTGATTTCCGTTCCTTCCTTAATATCGACATGTTGCTGACAACAAGTGAAAAGGCAAAGCAAGTTCGTAGTTTGATGTTGGACATTGTAATCTCTGTAATCAACGAAAAATCAGGAGGCGGAACAAAATATATTAATCGCAGGGATAGAAACTATATATCATCTGCTATACAAGAGGAGAATTATCACCAAAAACTGACTGATGCGATCAAGGTTTTTGTGGATGGCCACAATGTTTATAAGTATCCCACTATCATAGATATGATATACAAAGTATGCGGTCCAAATTTAGGAATGAGACAAAATGGGAAACAGATTTCCTTATACGAAATATCGAGAACCCCTTTATTAATGGGAGTTTCTCGATATTTTCAGCTTGTGATCCCGTTGGGATTCAAACCCAAGACCTTCAGAACCGGAATTGGCTCTGAGTTTAGCGATAGAATATGGTTTTCTGCTTCCACTGCGAAGCCTTTGTCTTCTTAAGTTTGTGTATTTCCTTGATACTTTAATCGCTATAGAGTTTGGTATTACTACTAAGACCATTTTCTTCATCCAATCTTAATTGCTCGTCAAAGTCGTTGAGTGCTATTTCAATCAACTGTTCTGTTGGGAGCATTATTTCCTTTAATTCCTCCTCTGTAATAAGTGGAAGATTCTTCTTCATTTCTTCTGTTAGTATCATATTACTACCCTTTAATTCAACAATAAATATCAGTATTTTTGCAAATATATGTTTTTTTTCTGAGAAAAACAAATTCTTCGTGATATTTATTAAGAAAATATTATACAATTATGAAATACATAAAACTTTTTGAGAATAAAAATGACTATGATGCTTTCACGAGTAGCACAGTTACTCTTTCCCAGCCAAATGTTTCATTGGTGTCTAGTGACCATAGTGTTGCAGAAGATGGTTCCCGGCAGGTGCGAGGTCAATGTCTGACCGTGAGGATCGCCAGAAAACCTGCCATATATAAAAATGAGATCTATTTCAATGTTAGATTCCTCACAGTCAAATACTGTGGTCATAACAACAGTTGATGTTCTGAAATCAGCCTTCCTTGAATGGGCTGATGAAATGATTCAGGCTCACAAGAAAGCCAATGAAGACGTGATGATCGACGAGGCTGCAGTGATTCATCGTCTGCAGAAAAGCAGATCCACTCTTTGGCGTTGGAATGCCAGTGACTATCTCCCCTGCTATAAGCTGGGAGGCAAGAACCGATATAAGCTATCTGATGTGGAACGTATAGAGAAAGGGATAGCCGTTACGATGACGACTTGGAAGAAAGAAGCAAAGGTTATTCAATGTAAAACAAGAAAGGTAATATTATGGCAAATAAGAACTACCCTGTAAGACCGGACAGCAGCCCGAAGGCTGCACCGGTCAGGAAGAAGGACATAGAACAGATGGCGGAACTCAACACAAAGTACACGGTCCTACAAAAGGACGGACTGCCGTTGAAGATGGAGGGACGCTCCAGGGAATTGTTTGAAACGCTTTTTGTCCGGATGAAAGAGTTGCCAGTCCAAGTGGACAAGGCAGCAGCTGCAGGCATGGAGAAATCCATTAAGAAACTTGATGATGAAATCACAAAGGTTAGGAATTACTTAATCTTAGGAACTGTAGTCATTAATGTACTGTTTGCTCTTTTGGCATTTTCGTTGTTGATTTGATGTAAGGGGCACAAAACGAAAGTATATGAGGGTTGGAGGGTCGTGGAGGCCTGACAGCCCTTTATTTTACCACCTCGAAACGAAACTATAGTGATAATCAACCTTTTAATATTCATGGAACAAATATGGAGCGTTTTTTCAAAGTGCCATTCTGTATGTTATCCCAAAATCATAGCTAATTTTGTCCGTATTCTTTTCCTTTTTTACGTGCCATTGAATTCATACCTATAAATACCTATATTCTTTATGAAGAGAATAATATATTTGCAATTGAAAATGTACCCGGGATTAAATTCCCGCATTTTAGAAGATTGATATTCGAATTACTTGGTTCATACGCTAATGAAACAATTTAAGATTAACAAAAATTTCACGAATCGCTCAGAAGAATCGCTTGACAAATATTTGGCCGAAATCAGCCGCGTTCCCATGATTACCCCGGATCAGGAGGTAGAACTCGCTCAGACTATCAGGAAGGGCGGTAAGCGCGGAGACAAAGCAAAAGAGAAACTGGTGACTGCCAACTTACGTTTCGTAGTTTCAGTTGCCAAACAGTACCAACACCAAGG
>OCTX012256428.1_pt1 | contig 26766 bp, 29 predicted proteins | sample 1539691 | NCBI WGS metagenome assembly OCTX01 (sample SAMN02144231, study PRJEB22623) | gut metagenome | biome: sheep rumen | host: Ovis aries | place: New Zealand
TATATAAATAAAAATTAATTTTTTCGCACTTCCATATTTTTTAAGTAATATGGGAGTTAACTATTTTTTATGAATGATGAACGAGGTAGTTTGTATATTGCAGATGCTATAATCGCATTAAGTATTCTGTTTGTTGCAATGTTGATGTTAAATACATTAATTTCTCTTCCAAATCCAACTTATTCTGATAATGCTCATGACTCTAAAAATGCTCAGGATATAATGGAAATTTTGAGTGGAAAAGTTGATTTTAATGATAAGACATTTTTATCAGAAATCACCGCTATTTTAAAGGACAAAAAAAATTCAAAAAAATCCGTGTTGGAAGTGTCTGAAATTTGTGGCAATAAATTTGATGAATTGAAAATTAAGAATTACCGTTTTATAGAAACTAATCATCTGAAATCTAAAGTTTTAGCAAGTTCGGGTGATTTTTCAAAAGCAGAAAATCTTTCAGTTGCTACAAGAAATTATGGTGATTATTCATATACTCTTTATGTATGGTAACAGTCTGATTGTATGTAATAGACCAGTATTATACGTGTTTGGTGGTGAATATACTAGCCTTTACATACCAAATATGCATCACCCTAGCAGAGAATTGGGTTTGTGGTGGTGATTCTCCACCAGTAATAATGCATATTTAAAGTTATATTTATTCATTATTTAATAAGTTTTCTATTATTTATCCAATATAAAGTTAAATTTTTTTATTTTTAGAATCATTCACTTTTGTGAGTTTGTTGTTTGATTAAATTTATATTATATTATTTAATAATTATTTATTTTCTTAGAAAGATTCTAATTTGGAGGTTTTGAGAAAGCATGGATTTGGATAGTTAATTATGAATTAAATCCTTTTCAGGTTTGGATGGTTTGCATCCTAAACGGTTTTGAAATTTATTTTGATAATTATTTGAAATAATTTTCTAATAGTGTAATAATACCTGGCTTATTGGGTCGGGGTATGTTTTGCACAAAAGGATTATCTATAAAAATTAAATGAAAAAATTATTTTTATAATAATTGTATCATTTTAAAAAAATATTATATACTATGAAAAACTTATATTATAATGATACTTATTTTGTCCTGCCCCGGTGGTGTAGTTTGGATAACACATGGGACTGCGGATCCCATTCCCCGGGTTCAAATCCCGGCCGGGGCATTTATTTTTCTGTGATACTATGTTAAATGCTAATACTTATGTTACGAGTCAAGAAGGTATTGGTGGATCTATTAGAAACCAATATGAAGATTTTTATGTTGAAGAAATTCCGGAGATAATTCCAACAGGCGAAGGCCCGAACGTATGGGTTTGGATTGAAAAAATTGGAAGAACAACTCTTGATGTTGTTTTAGATATAGCTCGTGATTTACACATTGACAGGAAAAGAATGGGATTTGCCGGAATGAAGGATAAAAAGGCCCTTACTCGTCAATGGATTTGTATAGCAAACATGGATTCAGAAGAACAATTTAGACAAATTGAAAACTTGGATATTTACAAAACTGATTTTTTAAAAATTACTCGTGGACGCAAAAAGCTTAGAATGGGTCAACTTAAAGGAAATAAATTCAGAATTCTCATTCGTGACTTGGATGATATTGAAAAAAGTGCAGAAGTTGCAAATGAGGTTTTAAATGAATTGGAAGTGACTGGTGTTCCTAATTATTTTGGTTGGCAACGTTTCGGCAGACCAAGAACCAACACTCATCTTGTAGGTGAGGCATTAATTCATAATGATTTGGCTGAAGCTGTTAGAAGATATGTTGGAAATCCTTCTGAAGATGAAAGTTTGGAAAATCAGAAGGCAAGGCAGGCCTATGATGATGGTGATTTGGAAAAATCCTTGGAATTGATGGGTAAAGGAATGCGTTATGAAAAAATGATCGTCCGTCAGTTGATTAAAGATTCCAAAAAAGGAGAATTGGATGACAAGGCATACATGAATGCTATTCATGCACTTCCAAAACCATTACAAAGAATGTTTGTCCATGCTTATCAATCTTACTTGTTTAATGATGTTGTAAGCCGTCGTGTTGAAATGGGAATCAATAAATACATTGAAGGAGACATCATTATTGATAATGATGAAAATATTGTTCGTGATAAGACTTCTGATGAATATCAGGAAATGATTGATAATTTTGAAGTCAATCCTACTGTTCCATTGTTCGGTACTAAAGTTCCTTTTGCTGGTGGGGAAGTTGGTGAAATGGAAAAATCAGTTCTTGAAAGTTATGGTCTTGAAAAAAGTGATTTTGAAGTTCCAAAAATGCCTAGATTGGGTAGCCATGGTCTTAGACGTGCTCTTCGTTTTCAAGTTTGGGATGCTTCTGCCAAAGCAACTGATGAAGGGGTTCTGGCTGAATTTTCAATCAATAAAGGTTCATATGCAACAGCTGTTTTACGTGAAGTAATGAAAAAAGATGTTGTTTAATTTTTATTTTTTTTTACTATTTTTTAAATACTACTTTTAACATAATATTTCATAATGATAGAATGTAGAAATATTGCAAAAGGAAAAGGAAAAGGAGAATTAATTGTCAGTTCTGAACCAATTAGTTTTCTTGGAGGGGTAAACCCAGAAAATGGTGAAGTCATCGACCCTAATCATGAGTTAAAAGGTCAAATAATTAAGGATAAGGTTTTATTTATTCCTGGAGGAAAAGGTTCTACCGTTGGTTCTTATGTAATCTTTCAAATGATGAAAAATAATACAGCTCCAAAGGCAATAATCTGTCTTAATGCAGAACCTATCATTGCTACTGGTGCAATAATGTCAGATATTCCAATGGTCGATTCTCCTGCAGATACTAAAGAATTGGTTAATGGAACTTTGGTTGAAGTTGATGGGGATAATGGAACTATTGAGATTTTATAGTGATTTAAATGCAAACCCTAATTGAAAATGTAAACATTATTAATCCTGATGATGAGTTTAAAGACAATCAGAATATTTTAATTGAGGGAAAATATATCAAAGAAGTTTCTTCAGCTAAAATCAATACTAAAGAAAATGTTAAAATCATCGATGGTGAAGGTAAATATGTTTTGCCAGGATTTATTGATTGTCACACGCATATTTTAGCTAAAGGCTTTCACAAAGAAGAAAATATGGCAAATCCTTTAGCGATTCATTTTTATAATGCTGTTCCTCATGGAAAACAGACAATAAACGCTGGTGTTACTACAGTTAGGGATTGTGGATCCGCAGACTTGGGAGTAAAACTTGCACAACAAAGGGGATTGTTTACTGCACCAAAATTGGAAATCTGTGTAACTCCATTGGTTATGACCGGAGGACATTTTGATTTAATGTTGCCCTCTGGATTTGATATGGAGATAATGTATCCGGGATTTCCTAAAGGAAGATGTGATGGTCCATCAGAAGTTTTAAAGAAAACTCGTGAAGTTAAAAGAGCTGGAGCAGACTTTATAAAAGTGATGTGCAGTGGTGGTGTTTTAACCACAAATACTTCACCAGAATTTTCTCAATTTAACTTGGAAGAACTAAAAACCATAGTTAATGAAGCAAAAAATACTAATTCTAAAGTTTCTGCTCATTGCCATAGTTTGGAAGGAATCAACAAATGTATTGAAGCAGGATTTTCTTCAATCGAGCATGGAACTTTCATTGATGATAAAACTTCTAAAAAAATGGCTGAAAATAATGTCACTTTAGTTCCAACGTTGTTGGTTCATCAATACCTGTATGAAAATGGTTTTCCTGAATGGGACAATTATGCTGATGAGAAATTAGCTAAATTAAAGGAAATAATTAAAGTCCACAAGGAAAACATTAAGATTGCTTATGATGAGGGAGTTAATATAGTGATGGGAACGGATAGTGGGGTTATTCCTCATGGCCATAATCTAAAAGAATTAATTAATTTGGTTGATTTGGGAATGACGCCAAAACAGGCAATTGCTTCAGCAACTACAAAGGCAGCAGAATTTTTAGGTAGAGATGACATCGGATCGATTTATGAAGGCAAATGTGCAGACATGATTTTTGTTGAAAGAAATCCGATAATTGATATAGAATTATTAACTGAACCAAATAATATCACGGGAGTTATTCAGGATGGTAAAGAAGTTAAAAATAGATGTGGAGTTATGTAATGGATGCAAGCTCTGTAAATCTGTATGTATAAGAGATAATATTGAAATTGATGAAACCGCTTATGAATTGGAAAGCAACTGTTTTGACTGTGGTCACTGTATGGCAGTTTGTCCTGAAGGTGCCATTACTCTGGTCAAATATGAAAATCAAATGGATATGGTAGAAGAATATAATGCACGCCAGATTCCAGTTGATTATGATGATTTGCTTCAATTTTTAAAACAAAGAAGATCTATTCGCTGGTTTAAAAATAAAAAAGTGGATAAAGATACTTTTGATAAATTATTTAAGGGAGCTTATTATTCTCCTTCCGCTCAAAACCAGCAGGATGTTGAGTTTGTTGTTTTAGATGAAAAACTCGATGAGTTTATGAACTTGGTATATGACATAATCAAAGTTCAGGAAAATGAATTTTTCAGAATTAAGGAATTTGGTGATTATTTAAAGGATAAATCATCTAAAGAATTTCATCCATTACTTTGGGAAGGTACTCAGCTTATTTTAACATTTGCAACAGATAAGACAAGTGCAGTAATCGCCAATACTCGTCTGGAATTGTTGGCTTATTCATTAGGATTAGGAGGATTTTATTCACTGTTTATTTTAAAGGCTGATGAAATAGGTCATGATAAGTTAATGGAATTTTTCCCAAATATTGATAACGATAAGCATATGTACTCTGCTTTCATAATAGGATATCCTAAAAAAAGATTTAGGCGTACTGTGCCTCATGATGAAATTAACATAACTTTCATGTAAATTTTGTCATACCTAAAATTTATTAATTATTTTTTTTATATATTATAATCAATATTAATTTGGTTGTGATAATATGGCAAAACTAAAAGATATGGATGTACCAATTGAGGGTATGCATTGTGCTTCTTGTGTTTTGAGTGTTAATAAAACATTTGAACGTGAAGAAGGTGTAGAGTCTGTTGATGCAGATTTGGCTTCAAATAAACTTCATATCACTGTTAATCCTAAAAAAATGACTTATGATGAGATGGATTCAATAGTTAAAAATTTAGGTTTTGAATTGCATTCTGATGAAGTTACCTTAAGGATTGATGGGATGCATTGTGCTTCATGTACAATGAATGTGGAGAATTTTTTAATTCGTTTGGATGGTATATTTGATGTTAAAGCTGATTTGACTTCTGGAACAGCCCGTATAAGATATGACAAGTCAAAAGTCACTATTGATGATATGGAAGCGATCATCAATAATTTGGGATTTGAACTTTTGGGAATTGATGGTCAAACAGAAATCGATGAGGAGGAATTATATCAACAAGATTTGAAAAGTAAAAGAAATCGTATTATTGTTGGTTTGTTCTTTTCTGCTATTCTAATGATTTTAATGTATAGTATGTGGGATCCGTTAATGGGATTAACCCATCAGATACATGAATCGACAGGAATAGATATCTCTTCAATGGGCTTGCTTTCTTTGCTTATAAGTATTTTCCCATTTTTATATGTTTCACTCCCAATTTTAAAAGCAGGAATCAACGGATTAATGCATAAAAACTTAAATATGGATGTAATGTACTCTATGGGTATTATCGTAGCTTATGGGTCAAGTATTTTAGGAACTTTTGGCATTGTTTTAGATCATACTTTCATGTTTTATGAATCTGCCGTAATGCTTCCTTCATTTTTAATGATTGGAAGATATCTGGAAGCAAAAGCTAAAAAGAAAACTTCTGACTCTATTCGTGAATTGATTGGACTTCAGCCAACAGTTGCTACATTGGTCGAGCTTGATGAAAATAATGAAATATTATCACAAAAAGAAGTTCAGATTGCTGAAATCAATTTGGAAAATAAACTTTTAGTTAAACCTGGTGATAAGATACCTGTTGATGGTAAAGTCATCGGTGGAGAGTCTTATGTTGATGAATCTATGATTAATGGTGAACCTATTCCTAAAGTTAAAAAGGACGGTGAAGAAGTTTTTGCAGGTACCATAAATCAGGATGGAGTTTTAATTATCAGTGCTTTAAAAATCGGTTCTGAAACTGTTTTATCTAATATTATTCGTTTGGTTGAAAAAGCCCAATCTTCAAGACCTCCTGTTCAAAAATTTGCAAATACTATTGTATCTTATTTCATTCCAGTTATTTTAACAATTGCAATTATTGTATTCTGCATATGGTACTTTGTTTTAGGAGCTACTCTACTCTTCTCACTGACTTGTCTGATATCAATTTTGGTTGTTGCCTGTCCTTGTGCTTTAGGTTTGGCTACTCCAACTGCAGTTACTGTGGGTGTTGGAAGAGCAGCAGAGTTTGGTATCCTAATTAAAAATGGGGATACTTTGGAAAATGCTGGCCAAATTGATGTTGCAGCATTCGATAAGACCGGTACCATTACTGAAGGTAAACCTGAAGTGGATGATGTAATTGCTTATGGCATTTCTGAAAATGAATTGATAACTCTTGCCGCATCTGTTGAACAAAATTCCAATCACCCTATTGCAAAAGCTATTGTAAGAAAGGCTGAAGGTTTGGAATTACTGAATACTGTTGATTTTGAAAATGTTACAGGTAAGGGTATTAAAGCAGACATTGATGGCAAGACTGTTTTGGCTGGAAATAGGTCTTTGATGGAAAGTAATGGTGTTGAAATATCTGATGATATATTGGATACTTTCAATAATTTAGAAAATCAAAGCAAAACAATAATTCTTTTGGCCTCTGATGGGGATGTCTGTGGAATTTTAAGTTTATCTGATAAAGTCAAACAAAATTCTAAAAGAACCATTGAAGAATTACATAAGATGGATGTTGAAACATACATGTTAACGGGGGACAATGAAAGTACAGCACTATCTGTTGCAGAGGAAGTTGGAATTGATAATGTGAAAGCCGGAATACTTCCTGAAAATAAATTGGATATAGTTAAAGATATTCAATCTAATGGTTCTAAAAAGGTATTGTTCACGGGTGATGGTATTAATGATGCTCCTGCATTAACTCAGGCCGATATTGGTGTTGCAATGGGTAATGGAACTGACATTGCAATGGAAAGTGGTGATGTTGTAGTAATGGAAGGGGATTTGGAAAATGTTGTTGCTGCAGTGCAATTTTCTAAAAAAGTTATGAGAAGGATTAAGGAAAATATATTCTGGGCCTTTGCATACAATTCAATATTAATTCCTGTTGCCGCTGGTGTATTATATCCTAACTTTGGAATAATGTTCAAGCCAGAACTGGCTGGTTTGGCAATGGCTTTAAGTTCTGTGACAGTTATTTCTCTATCACTATTGCTTAAACGTTATGTGCCACCTATAAAAAGAGTAAAAAATTAATTGATTTAATTATCAATTAATTAATTATTTTAATCATCGTATTGGAAACATCTGCTTTCTTTTTTAGAATAACAGTTGTTACAACCTTTACATCTTGATGTTCCTTCACCATTTTCTTTCCAATCTGCTAAGAAATCTGCTTGTGCAACAAATGGTTTGGAAAGTGACATAAACTCAACATCTGATGAGTTCAAGATGTTATTCATAGTTTCCATATCTCTCAAGTTACCTGCAAGAATAACTGGAACATCTACTTCTTTAGCTAATTTATTGGCATAATCTAAAAATACATGTTTTTCATCAGCATCATATTTCATTGAAATAGTTCTTCCGGTAATCTGGATGCTGTCTGCACCATGCTTTGCCAATAATTTGGCCATTTTCATACTTTCCTCTTGTGTCAAGCCGCCGTTTCTCACATCTTCTATGTTTATTCTGCAGCTGACATGAAATCCTATGCTTTTCTTAATTAATTGAATTATTTCAAGAACAATTCTTAATCTGTTTAAGGTATTTCCACCATATTCATCTTCTCTTTGATTGAAATATGGGTTGGTAAATCTTGATAAATAGAAATTGTTTCCCATATTGATTTGAATACCGTCAAAACCTGCAAATGAAAACTTTTTGGCGACCATAATGACTTCTGCCTGAAGTTTTCTAATTCCTTCAATAGTCAAGTCATTAGGTTCTGCCTTTTGATTATCCCCATCATCAAAGTAAAAGAATGCCAATTGGCCTAAAATTGGGACATCATGGTTGTGGCAAATGTCTGTGATTTGCTTGTAATCCTTAATAAACCCTCTATAATTGATGTTTGTTGAATATTCATAGAAACGGTCTTTGGGATCAAATGCAAACATTTCAGATAAGATTAAACCAGCACCGCTTTTTGCCATTTTTTCATATCTGTCAAAGACTTCTTCGGATAAAAATCCTCCATCTTCGGTTTGTCTTTCCCATGCTCCGGTTCTAATAATTCTGCTGTTAAGATTAAATTCTCCAAATTTGGATTCATCAAAAATATCTTTCATATAACTCTCTCCTATTAGAAGTTTGAAGTTAAAAAAATAAAAAGTATTAAGTTAGTTTAAACTACCTTAATTATTCTAATTCGACTTTTAATTTTCCAAGTTTTGGTGCAAGGAAATTATAAGATAAAGCAATTAACATTGCTGTGATAAAAGCACTGACAAATCCAATCAACACATCAACTAATGCATTAAATAGTGGAACACCACTGATTACCAATATTGCTGCCAGGATAATATTTAAAATAAGACTAATTGCACCCATAGCTATTGCAAAGTTTAATGGAGTAATTGAATCAAGCTGTGTTAAATTATTTTCTTTGCTGAGTTTTACAAGTATTTCCCTATCGCTGCTTGCTAAAATGTTGTAGATATAGATTCCAAGTAATGTAAACACTGATACTATAATCACTGAGCCTATAATTCCTATTGCAATTGTTATTGGATTGGAAATTAACATCATTGTCTGATACATTGCTGTTGCAATTCCTGTTTGCGCGGAATACATGAGCAGTGTCATGAATGAACTTATGATTAATGGGAGTATTAAAGAAGTTGCCAAGTATATGACAAGTATCATTATTAAGGTTATAAATCCAACAAGCAAGCCTGTTTCCTTAGCTGAAATGCTTTTAATTGAATCTTCTTCAATGTTAAATTTAATAAATCCCAATCTTTTTGATAGTACATTATAAAGATATCCTGTTGAAAAGTTTACGAAAATGTTGCTTATCATGGTTCCAAAGACTATGGTAGGAAAGATATAAATCATTACCCCCATACTGTTTGGAACTGAAACAGCAAATGCTACTATGATTATTATGGCTATCAATATTGAGATTAATGTTGCAACACCTGTTGATATAATTGTATACGAAGATAAATCAATAGATTTTAATTCTTTTGTTGCCATTTTATCACTTAAAACCAATTTTTAGAGTCTTCCAATAATTCATCAATGATTATTTCTATTGAACCGGTATATGTGTGTGGATCCATTATCTTTTCAACATCTGCTTCAGTTAGGTATTTTTGAACTTCTTCATCTTCTAAAATGAGTTCTCCAAGTAATAACTTTTCTTTGTTAGCCTTGATGGCGTTTTTCCTTACAATTCCGTATGCGGTTTGTTTTCCCATTCCTGCCCTTGTAAGTTCAGCCATTAATCTTTCAGCCATGATTAATCCGTTAGTTAAGTTCAAGTTTCTTTCAATATTCTCATCATAGAACACTAAATTGTTCATCAATTTGATTGTTAAGTTTAAGATGTAGTCAGTTAGGATACAGCTTTCCGGAAACATTATTCTTTCACAGGATGAGTTGGTTAAGTCTCTTTCATGCCATAATGGGTTGTTGTCGAGAGCTGCATTTACGAATGATTTTATTATCCTTGCAACACCACATATTCTTTCCGCGGTAATCGGATTCATTTTGTGTGGCATAGTGCTGCTTCCGACTTGTTTTTCAGGATCAAAGTATTCTCCAACTTCCATTATTTCAGTTCTTTGAAGACTTCTAATTTCTAAAGCAATTTTATCTAAAGTTGAAGCAATATTAGCTAATGTTGATATGAATTCAACATGATTGTCTCTTTGAACAACCTGATTTGTAATTTTAGCAGCCGGCAAGTCCAATATACGTGCAACAGTCTTATGGATTTTCCAACCGTCAGTTCCTAATGCTGCTGTTGTTCCTACTGCTCCATCCATCATTGCAACACAGACATTAGCTCTTGCATGTTCCAATCTTTCATATTGTCTGTGAAGTTCATCAGCCCAGAGTGCGAATTTCATTCCGTATGTTGTTGGAAGTGCATGTTGACCATGAGTACGTCCGATACATACTTTCATTTTGTTTTCTTCAGCTAAATCAAGCATTATTTTAGTTAATCTTTCTACTTTTTCTTCTAAAACATCAATTGAGTCACGAATAAGCAATGAATTTGAGCTGTCTACGATATCATTTGAAGTTGCTCCAAAGTGAACATATTCTCCTGCTCCATTTTCACAAACTTCTGTGATTCCTTTGGATAATGCTGCAATGTCGTGGTTGGTTTCAGCTTCAATTGCTTTAACTCTGTCTAATTTCACATATTTGGTGTTAGCTTTACTTGAGATTTCATCAGCAACTTCTTTAGGAATAATTCCTAATTCTCCTTCTGCCTGTGCAAGTGCTGATTCAATGTCCAGCATTCTTTGTAATTTATTCTCTTCTTCCCAAATTTTTTTCATTTCGGGAGTACCATACCTAAATTCAATTGGGTGTATAGCCATTTTTTATCATCTCATTTAATTTATAAATATAATATATATTTTTCATTGTATATTATTAAAGTTTAACATTGAATTTTTTTAATCAACAATCTTTTTTTGTATTATCCTCCTTGTTGTGAGTAATAACATTTATATATATAATTAAAAATATATTTAGAATAATAATAATAATTTTTCAATATATGTATGGGTGATTATTTGGAAACGAAAATAAGAGAATTTCGCCAAAAGAAAGGCTTAACTCAGCAAGAATTAGCTGATGCCGTGGGAGTCACTCGTCAAACTATTAATGCTTTGGAAAATGCTAGATACAATCCTTCTTTATTGCTGGCCTATAACATTACAAAAGTTTTGGGTCAGGAAATTATTGAAGATGTTTTTATAATGGATGGGGATATTAAATGATATTGGATATTTATAAAGATTCTTTCGAATTTTCTTCAAGAAAAGTCTTAAATCTCATAATCTTGGGATTATTGTCTTTATTTAATATTTTAATTATTCCATTGGTATTTTTCTATGGGTATAACTATAGGGTTGTTAAGTTATCTACTCAAAGTATGATTAATGGTGATGATGTACCTCCTGATTTTGATGATTTTAAAAAGATGTTTGTAGACGGTTTGAAGTATATCGTTGTTGAATTTGTATATCTTATTGTTCCTTTGATTATTATGATTGCTTCTGTATTCTATAAGAATGCTATTTTATTATTCATAGGATTAATATTGATGGTAATTTTACAATTGTTTGCACTTTTAGCAATACCTCATATGGCAGCAAATGATGATTCATTGAAATCTGCTTTTGAATTTTCGGAAATAAATGGAATTATGGCATCTATTGGTTATGGTAGATATATATTGACATATGCGGGTATTGTGGTGATTTATATAGCTATTTTAATGATTGTAACTATCCTTCTTTCAATTATTTTTGCAGTATTGGGGATTGCAACAAGTTTCATTTCATTAAATGGTGTTGGGACCGTTAGTTTGATTGGAACAATCATATTTAATTTTGTGCTATTCTTTTTAGTCGCACCATATTTGACGATGTTCCAGAATCGTTGCATTGGATTGATATATAACTTGGGAAGTTAATTTTTTTTAACTTCATCTTATTATTTTTTATATTAATATAATCATATCAGATATTATGTCTTCTTTAAGTGATGGTATTGGAAAAATAACTATTTTGGAAATATTGATTATATTGCTTGCATTGATTGGTGTAACAATTTTTTTTGATATTTTTGGATTTTTCATTGGTGAAGACTGGATATATGTTGTAATTATATTGTATTTTATTTACAGGTTACGAATTTTCGGTAAAGGTTTTAAGGATGATTTGAGGAATATCTTTTCTAAAATTACTCCAAGATCTCTTTTAATAATCGTTCTTGTCAATGTTTTCTTTTCTTATGGAATGCTGTATTTGTCAAATTTTGCATTAACGTACATTCCAGGATTCGGGGATTTATTGTTTACTCCATTATTTTCAATAGGGGCATTTGGTTATTTTGGATTAATTGGGGGGATAATTTCAACAATTTTTATTTCTCCGATTTGTGAGGAACTACTGTTTAGAGGAGTATTTTTGAATAGGCTTAAAATCATAGTTCCTACATCATTTGCAATTATAATAACATCCATCCTTTTTGGAGCACTCCACAGCTATGGAAGTATTATTTCTGCATTCGTGTTTGGTGTTTGCATGTGCATAATCTATTTGAAGACAAAAAATATCTTAACTTGTATATTGGCACATTTCTTAAACAATCTATTGGCTGAATTTTTGGTTCACATTGATACTGGAAATCTAATATTTACTAATGATATTTTTATAGTTATATTTTCTGTTTTAGCTATTTTATCACTTTATTTAATCATAGTTTCCATACGTCAGGAATGGAAGTATGTTACTAAGTTATAGGGGGATTTTATGAATATAAAAAGAATAGGGATTGTTTTAATTTTCATAGGTATTTTTTTATCAGTATATTTTGTTAATGATAGGACGTATTTGGTTCCAGCATTAACAGTTACAATTTTGGGGTTTTTCATCACATTGGTTGGATTTTTGGATGATGTGAAAAAAAGAAAAGAGATTAATGATCAGTTGGATAAGGATGTAGTTTCCATAATTCAGCCGTTGGTCACTAAATACTCTAATTTAAATAAGGAATATAAATCATCTTTGAGTGAAGAAGAATATGCCCAAAAGAGATTGGAAATTAATAAAAATTTAGAACAGGAACTGCGAGAAAAAATTCCTTATTTGGATTCACGTGAAATTAAAAAGATTGTAATTGAATTCAGTCGTGAACAGGATAAAATGAATTGATTTCATTGTTTTTTTGGATAGGTTAATAATTAACTTATTCTATTTTTCTTTTGGAGCATTTGTCACATTTTTAATTATATAAGTTTAATTTCACTGTGTGTTAGATTATTGAAAATTATTTTTAGATAGCATTCGTTGTTAATAGTTTGGATTTTGTGTATTCATCATTTGTTGTGTTAATCTAATTTTTTATTCGTTTATTATTTTTTTTATTTTTTCTAAGTCTGTTTTTAGTCTTTTTGATATTTCTTCTGGTGTCATTCCTGATTCGTAAAGTTTTAGTATTATTTCTTCTTTTCCTTCTTTTATTCCTTCTTTTTTTCCTTCTTTTATTCCTTCTTTTTTTCCTTCTTTTTTTCCTTCTTTTATTCCTTCTTTTCTGCCTTTTTCTATTCCTTTTTGTTCTTTTCTTTCACCATATTCGTAAATTGCACTCATTTTTTCACCTAAAACATCAATTAGTAAATTTCTTAATTCAGAATCTTTTACAAACTTATCGACTAATAGCCATGTAATTCCAAAAGATAGTTTATTGCCTGGGGGATTGGTTTTATTTAATTCTATTAGTAAATCTACTACTCGTTTTATTTTTTCTGATATATTATTATTTTTCTTTTTGTCCATTAATGGTGCAAGAGATAAGTAAATATTATCTTTTGAAGTTATTTTCATGTTATTTTCTAATTTTTCTTCAACATATTTAATTATTTTCTCACCATCGTATTTCTCAAAACCTATTACATTATATCTGAATGTATTCAGTCTATTTACTCTATAACTGATTTGTTTGGAATTTTCTGCAGTACTGATTACTTCTATGTTTACTTCTTTGTCATTTTCCTTTTTTTGGTCTGTTATTGCTACATAAGTATGTGCCCTTCTTGAAAACTTATCGTTTACTTCTGTACTTTGAAATTCAATAATTAGATTTTCGTCATCTAATTCAATAATCAAATCTGGTTTGTATGTTGTTGGGTCTAATAGTCTTAATTCTTTTGTCCAAATATTAGCACTTTCAGATTCTTTTTCAAGTATTTCTAGAAGTATTTGAATGTCTTCTTCGCTCACATTTTTGAATAACATATCTTCTTGAAATTCTGTCATTGTTATTCTCCAAGAATTTTATTAGTTCCTATTTTATTTTAAGTATTTAAATTCTTTATTTTTTAAATTGATTCGTATTATTTTAAATAAAATGGTTTTTTGACATCAATTTTTATTTCTCTGAACAATTTTTATCTCTTGGAATAATATTGTACAAAAAGATACTACAAGGTTTTAAATAGTACATTATTATAATATTTATATACAAAAAGAATTTTGGTGATAATATGTTTTCCCCAAGTTTTGATGAAGTAAAAAAAATTGCTAAAAATGATGAATATAAAAGAATTCCTGTAGCTTATGAGTTATTTTCTGATGTCGCTACTCCGATTGAGGTGTTGAGAATCTTAAAAAACATAAGCAAACATTGTTATATGTTGGAAAGTATAGAGGATGCTGAAAATTGGGGAAGATACAGCTTTTTGGGTTTCGATCCTCTGTTGGAATTTACATGTCAAAACGGTGTTGTTCAAATCAAGGGGGATTCAAAATTCAATGGCCTGACTGATGATGTGGTTGAAATCAAAACCGATAATCCCAGTGATGTCATAAGGGGCCTGATTAATCAGAACAAATCTCCTCGGATAAAAAATTTACCTCCATTCACCGGTGGATTTGTTGGATATTTTGCCTATGATTATATTAAATATGCAGAGCCGTCTTTAAAGTTGGACGCAGAAAATCAGGATCAGTTTAAAGACATTGACATAATGCTTTTTGACAAGGTCATTGCCTTTGACAATTTTCGTCAAAAAATCACCATTATCGTTAACATGAAGACGGATGATTTAAAAAACAACTATGAAAATGCATGTGGTGAATTAAAAGAAATTGCACAACTGATTAAAAATGGTAAAAAAGCAGAAATTGAACCTATACGATTAAAATCTGATTTTAGAAATGCATTTTCTCGCAAAGAATTTGGTGAAATGATTGTAAAAGCAAAAAATTATATTAGGGAAGGAGATATCTTTCAGGTTGTCTTATCCAATAGGATTGAGGCGGATATTGAAGGCAGCCTATTTGATACGTATAGAGTTTTAAGAACTACAAATCCATCTCCATACATGTTTTACTTTTCAAGTGATGATATTGAGATAGCAGGGGCATCTCCCGAAACTCTTGTAAAGGTTACTGATGATAAATTGTATACTTTTCCTCTTGCAGGAACCAGGCCTCGAGGCAAAACACCTCAGGAAGACTTGAAATTAGAAGATGAACTTTTAAGTGATGAAAAGGAATTGGCTGAACATAATATGCTTGTTGATTTGGGACGCAATGACATTGGAAGAATTGCAAAAATCGGTTCTGTATCTGTTGATAAGTACATGTCCATTGAAAGGTTTTCCCATGTAATGCATATTGGTTCAACTGTAACCGGAACTTTAAAGGAAGATTTGGATTGTCTGGTTGCTCTTGATTCAATTCTTCCTGCAGGAACATTATCCGGAGCTCCGAAAATCAGGGCCTGTGAAATTATCAATGAACTTGAAAATAACAAAAGGGGAATATATGGCGGAGCTATTGGTTATGTTGATTTAAGTGGAAACTTGGACACATGCATTTCCATTAGGATAGCTTTTAAACGTAACAATAAGGTATTCATCCGTTCCGGTGCGGGTATTGTTGCAGATAGTGTTCCTGATAATGAATTTGATGAATGCATGAATAAGGCGGCGGCAGTAATAAACGCTTTGAAAATGGCTGATGGGGGATTAGAATGATTCTTTTAATAGATAACTATGACAGTTTTGCATATAATCTTTATCAATTAATTGGTGAGATAGATTCTGATATTAAAGTTTATAGGAATGATGAGATTTCTTTAGAAGAGATTAAAAATCTCAATCCTGATGCTATTTTCTTATCTCCTGGTCCGGGCAAGCCTGAAAATGCAGGAATCTGCATTGAATTGGTTCGTGAATTTAAGGGAAAAATTCCAATTTTGGGAGTTTGTCTTGGTCATCAGTCAATTTGTGCTGCATTCGGAGGCGAAATTTCTTATGCCGGCAGGCTGATGCATGGAAAATCTTCTAAAATATCATTAAATGATGATTTGATTTTTAATGGTTTGGACGATGAAATTTATGTTGGCCGTTATCACTCTTTAAGTCTGGTCGAATCAAGTTTGCCCGATGAATTTGAAGTACTGTCAAAAGCCTGTGATGATGGTGAGATAATGGCTGTAAAGCATAAAAATTATAATATTTATGGACTTCAGTTTCATCCGGAATCCATTTTGACTCCGGACGGTTTAGCTATGATTAAAAATTTTTTGGAGGCGATTTAATGATTAGGGAAGCAATTTTAAAAGTATCACGAAAAGAAGACTTAACTTATGATGAAGCTTATACCACAATGGATGAAATTATGAGTGGTGAGGCCAGTGAAATTCAAATGAGCTCATATTTAACTGCAATGTCTATGAAAGGTGAAACAATTGATGAGATTACTGCATCTGCTGAAGCAATGAGGAATCATTGTGTGAGGCTATTGAATGATGTTGAAGCATTGGAAATTGTTGGAACTGGCGGTGACGGATCAAACACTTTCAATATTTCAACCACGTCTTCAATTGTAATATCTGCTGCTGGTGTACCCGTATCAAAGCATGGAAACCGTTCTGCATCAAGCAAATGTGGTGCTGCAGATGTTTTGGAGGAATTAGGTGTTAACATTAACATTCCTCCTGAAAAAAGTGTGGAATGTTTAAAGAAACATAATATCTGCTTTTTGTTTGCTCAAAATTATCATATTGCAATGAAATATGTCGCAGGTGTCAGAAAGGAGCTTGGAATAAGAACAATTTTTAATATTTTGGGGCCATTGACTAATCCGGCAGGTGCCACTATGCAGGTTTTAGGTGTTTATGATAAAGAATTAGTAGAACCTTTGGCAAAAGTATTAAATAACCTAGGTGTAAAATCAGCATTATCTGTTTATGGTGTCGACGGCATGGATGAAATATCAGCTAGTGATAAAACATGCGTCTGTGAAATTAAAGACGGTGAAACCAAATCATATGAAATCGATCCTATGGATTTTGGATTTGAAAAATGCAGGAAAGAGGATTTGGTTGGTGGTGACCCTAAGGAAAATGCTCAAATTACATTAGATATTCTTAAAGGTCAAAAAGGACCTAAAAGAAATGCTGTTGTTTTGAATTCTGCTGCAGGATTATATGTTGCAGGTGTTGTCGAATCAATAAAAGACGGTGTGAAAATCGCCGAAGAAATTATTGATTCGGGCAAGGCATTAACACAGCTTGAAAAATTTATTGAATTTACAAACAGTTGATTTTTATGTTGGATGAAATAGTCGAAAGAACAAAAGAACGTATTGAGCTTGAAAAATCCATTATTCCATTGGATGATTTGAAAAGAGAAATTTCTTACTTGAAGATTGATGATGAGTTTCCTTTTAAAAGAGCCCTTCAAAGTGATGATATATCCATCATTGCTGAAGTAAAAAAGGCATCTCCTTCAAAAGGATTAATCAGTGAGGATTTTGATTATCTGCAAATTGCAAGAGATTATGAGGATGCGGGCGCTTCAGCCATTTCTGTTTTAACCGAACCGTATTTCTTTAAGGGTGATGATGATTACTTAAAAGAAATTGCTCAAAATGTTAATATTCCAATTTTAAGAAAGGATTTTGTCATTGATGAGTATATGATTTATCAGGCCAAGTTTTTGGGAGCTTCTGCTGTTCTATTGATTGTGGCTATTTTGGATATAGTTGATTTGAAGAAATATTTGGATTTGGCTCATTCTTTAGGCCTGTCCGCTATTGTTGAAGTTCACGATTCGACCGAAATCATGAAGGCATTGAGTGTTGGTGCTGAAATTATCGGTGTCAATAACCGTGACTTGACAGATTTTAGTGTAGATATTGAAAATAGTATCAACTTACGTAGATGTGTTGGTGAAGATATTGTTTTTATTTCAGAAAGTGGTATCAAAACAAAAGAAGATGTTACCAGATTAAAAGAAAATAATGTTGATGCAGTTTTAATTGGTGAAACTTTAATGAAAAGTGATGATAAGAAGGCAATGATTTTGGAGTTGAAAAATGGCTAAAATCAAAATCTGTGGATTGAAAAGATTGGATGACATTGAAATCATAAATAAATACAAACCGGATTATGTGGGATTTGTATTTGCAGATTCTAAAAGAAAGGTTTCACATGATTTGGCTAGACAAATGAAAGAAAATTTAGATTCTTCAATAACTTCTGTCGGTGTATTCGTTGATGCGGATGTGGATGAAATAATTAGTTTGTATGATGATGGAATAATAGACATTGCACAATTACATGGAAGTGAAAGTGAAGAATTTATAAAGTTATTAAAGCAAAAATCTAACTATCAACTGAAAATTATTAATGCAATTGAAATGTCTGATGATAAAAATTTACTGGAGTATGATGAATCAATTGCGGATTATCTGTTGCTTGACAGTGGAAAAGGCAGTGGAAAAACCTTTGACTGGTGTTTAATAAGAAAAGATTTAAAAAAGGAATTCTTTTTAGCAGGGGGATTGAATGCAGAAAACATTTCTCGAGCTATTGAAGAATTTAATCCATATGCTGTTGATTTAAGCAGCGGTGTAGAAACTAATGGTTATAAAGATGAATTAAAAATTAAAGAAGTCATGGAGGCAATAAATGAGTAAAGGAAGATATGGGGAATATGGAGGTCAATATATATCAGAGACTTTAATGCATGAATTACTCTATTTGGAAGAACAATATAACTATTATATGAATAATCCTGATTTTATTGATGAATTGAATACATTATTGAAGGAATATGCTGGAAGGCCATCTCTTTTGTATTATGCAAAAAGGATGACTGAAGACCTTGGCGGAGCAAAAATATATTTAAAAAGAGAGGATTTAAATCATACTGGAGCACACAAAATCAATAATGTTTTAGGTCAAGTTTTGCTTGCTAAGAAGATGGGCAAAACCAGAGTAATTGCAGAAACTGGTGCTGGCCAACATGGTGTGGCAACAGCAACTGCAGCAGCACTTTTGGATATGGAATGTGAAGTTTTCATGGGTGAAGTTGACACCAAAAGACAAGCTTTAAACGTTTATCGTATGGAACTGCTTGGTGCAAAGGTGCATTCTGTAAAATCTGGAACTAAAACCTTGAAAGATGCAGTTAACGATGCATTCAGAGATTGGATTGCTAATGTTGAAACAACAAATTATGTGATTGGTTCAACAATGGGGCCACATCCATTTCCTCAAATGGTTAGGGATTTCCAGGCAGTTATAAGTGAAGAGGCACGCAAACAAATACTTGAAAAAGAAGGAAAACTGCCAACTGCAGTATTGGCTTGTGTTGGCGGAGGAAGCAATGCGATGGGTGCATTTTATAATTTCATTGATGATGAGAATGTTCAATTAATTGGATGTGAAGCTGGAGGAAAAGGTGTAGACACTCCATATAATGCGGCTGCATTGACCAACGGAAGAATAGGTATATTCCATGGGATGAAATCGTTATTTAACCAGGGAGAATATGGACAAATCGCTCCAGTATATTCTATATCTGCAGGTTTGGATTATCCTGGAGTTGGACCAGAACATGCATTTTTAAAAGATTCTGGAAGGGCTCAATATGTCCCGGTTAATGATGAGGAAGCAGTTGAGGCTTTTGAATATCTCTCTAGAATGGAAGGTATCATTCCAGCTATTGAAAGTTCACATGCTGTTGCACATGCAATGAAAATTGCACCTGAAATGGATAAAGATGATATTATAATTGTCTGTTTATCTGGGCGTGGAGATAAGGATGTTAAATCCATTGCTGATTACAGGGGAGTTGATTTAAATGAGTAGAATACCAAATGCATTTAAAAATGGAACAGCATTCATCGGATTTTTAACCGCAGGGGACCCGACAATTGAAAAAACTGTAGAATACATTTTGGCTATGGATGAGGCAGGTTGTGATTTGATTGAAATCGGTATTCCGTTTTCTGATCCTATGGCTGAAGGTGTTGTAATTCAGGACGCTAACGTTCGTGCTCTAAAACACAATACGACAACTGATGACGTATTTGAAATTGTTAAAAAGGTCCGCCAGAAAACAGATGTTCCATTGGTATTTTTGACTTATATCAATCCTGTATTTTTCTATGGCTATGAAAAGTTCTTTAAGAAATGCAGTGAATATGGTGTTGATGGAATAATTTCACCTGATTTGCCTTATGAGGAGAAAGGGGAAATTGCAGATATTGCGGCTCAAAATGGTGTTGATGTAATTTCACTTATAGCACCAACTTCCAAAGAAAGAATTCAGATGATAGCCAGTGATGCAACAGGTTTTATTTATGTGGTATCATCATTGGGAGTAACTGGAATGCGTTCTGAAATTAAGACGGATTTAAATGCCATAATTTCAGACATTAGGGATGTGTGTGACACGCCAGTTGCTGTCGGGTTCGGTATCAATACTCCTGAACAGGCATCTAAAATTTCTAAAATCTCAGATGGTGTAATTGTAGGAAGTGCTATTGTTAAAATCATAGAGGAGCATGGTGAAGATGCTGCAGAGGCATTAAAAGAATATGTGTCTGATATGAAAAATGCATGTATCCAATAAGAAATATTTATAATACATAATTAACATAATATTTAATATTATTCAAAGATTTTTTTGATTAAAAATTAGAGGATTATTTATGTTTAAAGCTGAATTAAGTGATTCTAGTATTTTAAAAACCAGTTTTGATGCTATTTCATCAATTGTTGATGAAGTTCAAATCCAAACTGATAGTGAAGGTATGAGATTAGATGCCTTAGACCGTAGTCACATAACATTCGTTCATTTAGAACTCAAATCTAGTTTATTTGATGAATATATTTGTGATGTTCCTGAAAAGATTAATATTGATACTGATGAATTCATGAGAGTTCTTAAAAGGGCTAAATCTCAAGATAGAGTTTTAATGTCTGTAGATGAAGGTAATTTCATTATTACTTTTGAAGGAGATGCTACAAGAACATTTAAAATAAGATTAATTGATATTGAGTATGATAATCCTACTCCTCCTCAAATTAATCATCCAACATCATTCAAAGTTCGTTTCTCTATCTTAAAAGATTCAATCAACGATATTGAAATATTCTCAGATAAAATTGCTTTGGAAGTTGATGAAGATTACTTCATTGCATCTGCTGACGGTGAGTTCGGGGATGCCAGTATCAAGTATCTTCATGGCGAAAATATAAAAGAGCATGAAAAAGCATTATTCTCTTTAGATAAAATTAGGGAAATGCTTAAAGCAGACAAATTTTCAGAGGAAGCTGAAATTAGTTTAGGTACTGACATGCCGTTGAGTTTAACCTTGACTATGGTTACTGGTGACGGTAAACTTAGTTTCTTGCTTGCTCCAAGATTAGAAACAGATGAATAATTTCATTTGTTTTCTTCTTATTTTAATTTTTAAAACCATCCGAGATGATATTAAGTGGATTTATATCAATATTTGCGTAAAATTCAGAAAAAAGAACGTGATAACGGTACTTTAGCTCACGTTGAAGAAACTTTTTATGATGATATTCATAAATATATCAATGAATTGAAACAATCTGCTATTGATGATCCATTTTCTGATGTATACAATACTTTAAATGAGGCCAGAAGGATAGCTACTGAAATTTGTGAAAGAAGGGAGCATAAAATTACTAATGCTGCCGTATTGAATATGAACAGGTCTTATCATCTCTTTTCTGGCAAACAGGAGTTTGATTTAGTTGATTCAATGCCTCTTAATTTGACCCCTGAAGAAGAAACTTTTTATTTTTCAGTAATAGAAACTTTAAAAAATCACAGGCTTAATCTTTCAGGACAAGATGTTCCTAAAGTTTCTAAAAAGGATGATGTTGAAGATATTCCTGAAGAAAAACCAATAAAATCTCCTTCCAATTCATTAAGTGATGTTGCCGATGCGGCTATTGATGATGTTAAAGTGGAAGATGATGTTTTACAGAAGGCTGATGAATCTTTAAATTCTCTAGATGAATCTTCATCTGATGCTGGTGATGTATCTGTTGATGAAAAACCAGTAACTTCTGGTGATGATGTCCTAGATAGGCTTGATAAAATATCCAAGGCCAAAGTCATCACTGATGAAGTAAGAGAACCTATTGAAAAGCAAATCGCCAATTCTTCTGTTAGCAAAGCTCCAGAAGTTAAAAAGGATGTTCCTAAAAAACAGGATAAATTCGATGATATAGAGATTTTGAATAATGATGACCAGTTCATTGATTTGGATGTTCCAAAAAGAACAAGGGAATCAGAAATCGTTACTATTTTGGTTTTGGATGATATTGGTTCCATCATGGGAATTGATGAAAAGGTTTATGGTCCGTTCAGGCCACAGGATATTGTAACATTGCCTAAAATCAATGCAAATATTTTTGTCAAAAATAGGAAAGCCCGTTTTGTTAAAATCTGAAATTAAATTTCAAAAATTACCTGATTTTTCTAGCAATTATGCAGATATTGCATAACTTTAAATACTCTTATTAATATAACTATATCTCATATCTATTTGTAATATTAAAAAATTATTTATTATAATTTGGATTTTTGCTGTTTGTAGACATAAACAGTTACTATGCAGTTTCTATCTCTAACAATTTTTGATATAAATTGAGTTTAGATAAATTTACAACTAGATTTATAATGACTATTTAATTAAGCACTTCAAGTGCCGATTAAAATAAAAAATAATGGTGGAAAAATGAAAATACCAAAAGAAAAAAGAACTTACTGTCCTCATTGTAAAAAACATACAATGCATGAACTCCACACTGCTAAAAAAAGAAAAGCTAGTGAGTTAACTTGGGGACAAAGACAATTCAGACGTGTTACTGCTGGTTACAGAGGTTATCCAAGGCCTTTACCTGCTGGAAACAAACCAGTTAAAAAATTAGACTTAAGAGCTAAATGTAAAGAATGTGGTAAATCTCACATTAAACAATCTTTCAGAACAGGAAAACCTGAATTTGTAGCAAAATAGGTGGTTAACATGGTTAGTAAAGGTAGAGGAAACTTTTTAAAAGTTAAATGTTTAGATTGTGACAATGAACAAATAATCTTTGATCGTGCAGCTTCTGACGTTAAATGTATTATTTGTGGTAAAACTCTTGTTAAATCTCGTGGTGCTAAAGCTAAAATCACAGCACACATTGAAAAAGTTTTAAACTAAATTCTTTAGTTTTTAACTTATTTTTTAACTATTTTTTAATTTTTACTTATTTTTGGGGTGATTTGCATGGTAAGAAAAAGTCAAGAATGGCCTGATGAAGGAGAACTTATTGTAGGTACTGTTTACAAGGTTCTTAATTATGGTGCATTCGCTAAATTAGAAGAATATCAAGGCAAAGAAGCTTTTATTCATATTTCTGAAGTCTCTGCTGGTTGGGTAAAAAATATTAGAGATCACGTTAGAGAAAATCAAAAGATTGTGTGCCGTGTTCTAAGAGTAAACCCTAAAAAAGGACATGTGGATGCTTCTTTAAAGAGAATCCGTGAAGACCAAAGAACTAAAAAGATTCAACATTGGAAAATTGAACAAAAAGCAGAAAAATTCTTGGAATTGTCTGCTAAATCCTTAGATAAGACATTGGATGAAGCTTATGATGAAGTTGGTTATGAGATTATGGACATCTTTGGTGATGTTTATGGTGCTTTTGAAACCGCTGCTGATGAAGGAGCTGAATCTTTAACTGAAGAAGGAATACCTCAGGATTGGGCTGATGCTATTACTGAAGTAGCTCAAAAGAACATTACTCCTCCGGAAGTTCATATTAACGGTTATGTGGATATTGAAACTTTTGTTCCTAATGGAGTGGAAATCATTATTGATGCTCTTAAAGCTGCTGAAGACAACGGCGATGCTGAAGAAGAAATCAAAGTCCAATGTGTTGGTGCTCCAAGATACAGGATCACTGTAAAATCAACAGATTATATCCTTGCTGAAAAAGCGCTCAAAGCTGCTGCTGAAAGATGTATTGCTGTTGTTGAAGAATCTGACGGAAACGGTTCATTTTTAAGAGAATTAGATGATTAGATTCTTATGAGTATGAAAATGCATAAATGTCCCGAATGTGGAATTTATACTTTAGAGGATAAATGCCCCAAATGCAGTGGGGAGCTTAAAGTTATTTATCCTCCAAAATTTTCTATTGAAGATAAATACGGTAAGTACCGTCGCATATTAAAAAAAGAATTAAGGGATAAAAATGAAAGCCACTGAAATTACTATTTTAGAAGAAGTAGAATTGGAAAATCCTATTTTTATTGAAGCATTACCTGGTGTTGGTCATGTGGGTAAATTGGTTGCAGATCATATGATTGATGAACTTGATGCAACAAAATTTGCTGAAATCTATTCCCCAACTTTCCCTCCTCAAGTTTTGGTTGGTGAAGACGGTATGATTGAAAACATGATTAATGAATTATATTATATCCGTGATTTAGGTGAAGAAAATCAGGATATTATTATAATCGGTGGAAATACTCAATCATTATCTCCGGATGGTCAATATATTGTTTGCAGTGAAATCTTGGAATTTTTAGAACCATTTAATATATCCAGAATTTTCACTTTAGGCGGTGTGCCTACAGGTCAGCCTATTGAAAATCCAAGAGTATTGGGAGCAGCTAGCGACGAAGCTCACATCGAACTTTTAAAAGAAATCGGTGTTGAAATGAGGTCCAATGATGGTGGAATCGTCGGTGCTTCAGGTTTATTCTTAGGATTAGGAATGCGCAAAGGAATATATGGGGCTTGTCTAATGGGTGAAACTCCAGGTTACTTTATCGATGCGGAATCTGCTGAAGGCGTTTTATTGAAATTAGCTGAATTACTTAATTTTGAAATTAATACTGAAAAACTTGATGAAAGAGCTGAACAAACAAGAGAAATGTTAGCTAAAGCTCAACAAATGGAACAGGATTTAATTAATCGTGCTAATGCGGGTAACGCTGATGACTTAAGATATATTGGATAATAATCCAATTTTTTATTTTTTTATGAATATTATTGTTGTTCCAGATGGTGCAATGATTGTTGTGCCGTTAATTGAAAAGAATGGACATAACTATTTGTCTCCAACTAATTTTTCTAAATATGATAATGAACTCAATCTCAATCCTGATTTTAGGGTTAACATGTCCTGTGAAACGCCTTCAGGCGTTCGGGGTCGCATTTCACTTTTAGCTCCATTGCTTGAAAAAACTGATGCAGCGATTATTCTAGGTCAGAGACCTCAAAAATATACTCCAATGTATGGTGTTTTAAATGAGCTGATTTTGTTTTGCGGCAATGGATGCAATAATGCACATTCTTTATCTGCACGCATTGTATCTGAAATGGGTATTCCTGTTTTGAGATTGGCTTATCCAACTACTCGTGATGATATTATTGATTTGATTGATAAAGTAAATCTATTTTTAAAAGATTTTGACCCATCAATTAGTGATGATATAAACACTGATTTAAAAAAATCATCATCAAAAATCTCTTATTCTTATTTTAAAAAAATTTTAAATAATTCAATTTAGATATTTTTAACCATGTTGGTAAATGCAGATTTTCATGTTCACAGTTGTTTTTCAATGGCGTCATCCAAGGATATGCTGATTGAAAATATAGCACCTAAGGCTAGACTTAAGGGTTTAGGTCTCATGGGTACTGGTGATGGTCTTCATCCAAAATGGCTGGATATTATAGAGGAAAGCACCAGTTATTCGGGTGATGGAATTTATTCAACACAAAATATGGATTTTGTCATAACCACCGAAATTGAGGGCAAAAATAAAATTCATCATTTAATTATCATTCCAGACATTGGCATTGCAAGGGAGCTTTCGGATAGATTACCTTCAAAAAATAAGAAAATTGATGGAAGACCTAAAACAAATTTAAACGGTGCTGAAATATTGGAGCTGGTCCGTGAATATGACTGTTTGATTGGTCCTGCTCATGCATTTACTCCATGGACTGGCATGTATAAGTCTTTTGATAGTATTTATGACTGCTATGAAAAGAAGGTTGATTTTGTTGAGTTGGGTTTGTCTGCTGATACGGATATGGCCGACACGGTCGGTGAACTGAAAGACTTTACATTTTTAAGCAATTCTGATGCTCATTCTCCATGGCCACATAGATTGGGCCGTGAGTTTAATCAAATTGAACTAAACGATATTTCATTTTCATCCATTAAACATGCAATTAAACACTCTGATGTTAAAGCAAATTATGGTCTTGTACCAAATCTGGGAAAATATCATATGACCGCATGTACAAAATGCTTTAAATTGGTTGATCCTGAAATTGCAAAGGAAAATAAAATGAAATGTAGCTGCGGTGGAAGAATTAAGAAGGGGGTGGATTATAGAATTTCTGAAATTTCCGATTTTAAAGCTCCTCACCATCCCGATTTCAGACCGCCATATGTTCATTTAATGCCATTGGCTGAGTTAATTTCAACTGTCTATGACAAGGGTGTTACAACAAAAACCGTTCAGGGCATTTGGCA